>ENA-OUOG01000758-OUOG01000758.1-marine-metagenome-genome-assembly--contig:-NODE-758-length-40922-cov-4.483854_pt1 | contig 40922 bp, 40 predicted proteins | sample MGYA00248635_ERZ508505 | MGnify/ENA primary metagenome ERZ508505 (study PRJEB26176, sample SAMN06267871) | marine metagenome | isolation source: Saanich Inlet, British Columbia, Canada | place: Pacific... | reverse complement strand
CTGGGCGAAGATTCCATCGCTTCAGCATTTGTGCCGATGGAAGCGAGGATGGAAAACGAGATTAACGCGACGCCTCAAAATGATATTGCAGTCGGTTTAATTGGACCTCTAGGCGATGGAAATAGCGGCGGGAATAACGGCGGAAATAGCGGCAAGAATAACGGTGAAAATGTGGGCGATGGTGATCTTAATATCCCCGCCGGTCTTGATATCGCGGATCTTAACGGTAGCGAAGATGAGCGCCTCGATAATATTGATGCGGGTGAGATGAAGGCTTTTGCCATGGCAAGTGAACTTGCCAACCGTGTTAAACCTTCTGCAACAAATGCTATTAAATCAGACGCGGCATTGGCAGACCAGAAACCCGCAGGGAACCTCGGGTTGGTCGGCAAGCCTTTGCCTGAAAACGTTGAAAAGCCGATTGAAGGGCGTCGTTCAGAAATCGCGCCTATGATACAAGACAATGCCGCTAAAGCAAAAGTAATTGGCAATGGCTTAGTTGACCAAACTCAGGACGAAGCTGACACCCAGGAACTTCGCTTTGCCTCCCGCGACGGCATAAAGCGTGATATTCCAATAGTGCCGAAAGAAGATTACGTAAGTCAGTTAAAAGGTAAGAATGGTGATCGTGTTGAGCAAGACGCAATCCAGAAAACAGGTTTTGTTGTTAGTCAAAAAGAGATTGATGCGCAAAAGGCTTTGGCACGTGTGAGCGAAGCGTCGCGTTTAGAGGACGAGTTGGTTTTAAAGGGCGGTGACCTAAAGGCGTTGGCTCAAGGAAGCGGCGATAAAGCCAATAATAGTGTTGCGCGCACAGACACTTTTACAAGTTCGACATCGAATGGAAGTTTTGCCCAGTCAGGCCAGTCGTCGCAGCAAGATATTTTGTCGGGCGCAAGGCCGATGCTATCTGGGTCTGGCATCACGAATGCGAATATTCTAGATATGATGCGCAGAGACTGGGATTTGCGCTTAGGGCAAAGGTTGGAACAGGGGCTTAAGTCTGGCGAACAGGACCTGGAGTTGATTTTGACACCTAAGTCCCTTGGTAAGGTTGTTGTAAACATGCGCCTTAGCGAGGGCGATGTCTCTCTTAAGATGGCAAGTGAGACTAGCTTGACGGCACATCTTTTAGGCGATGCGGAAGCACGCCTCCAGCAAATGTTCGAGGCCGCGGGCATGCGCCTAAGCTTATTTCAGTCGCTATTTTCAGGTGGTCGCAACGAAGGACGGCAACAAAACGCGAATCAAGAGCAGAGTTCGGGACAGCTTAAACGTGCTTCTGCTAGCGATTCATCGAAGGATTTGATACATTCGGCACAGAATGTGCATTCAGGCAGTGTTAACATGACAGCTTAAGGCTGGTCATCGGTTTTTGTATAGTAGGAACAAGTAAATGGCAGACGAAGCAGAAGACGGTCAGAAAAAAAGTAATGTACTTCTTATTCTTTTAATCGCTATTGGTGGCTTATTGCTCATCGTAATCGGCCTCGGTGTCGGTTATTTCTTATTTGGCGGAAATGCATCTGATCCTTCAAATGAGGTAGAGCAAATCATTGAACGCCAGGGTAAAACCAAAGAGCAATTGGACGCCGAGGCTGCGGCCGCTGCTGAAGAAGGCGAGGGTGAAGAGGGCGAAGATGGCGAATTGGTACCTTCTAAGCTCGTAAAAGAAGTGCCTGACATTGAAACGTTCGTAACGACTTACTATGAGTTTACGGGTAACATGACCACAAATCTTAAGGGCTCTAGGAAGTTTCTTCAGGTAGGTATTGGGGTTTCAACACAATATGATGAAGAGGTGATGGCCAATGTTGATACGCATCAGGTTGCCTTGAGGTCAGAAATTTTGACAGTTATGAGCGAGTTCTCGGAGCAGGATATTGTGGGTCGCGAGGGTAAAGAAAAGCTGTCGACTGCTATACTAAATGGTATGAATGCCCGTCTAGAAGAGCTTGAGGGCTTTGGTGGCATCGAGCACGTTCATTTTACATCATTTGTGTTGCAATAAGGCGCTACCTGCGTCTGAGCAACTGGAGAATTAAGTGTCGGCATCGCGTAAACTTTCATCGGATGAAGTCAATGCTCTGATTGAGGGACTGCAAGAGAGCAGTTCTTCGAGTGTGGGCGTTGATTTAGCGAACTCTGATGTGGTTCGGCCGTTTTCTTTTGGGTCGGACGATTTATCAGTTCTAGGCGATTATTATGCGCTTCGCATGATAAATGAGCGTTTTGCGCGTCAGGCGCGTTCTATTTTTCTGCCAATGCTGAGGATTCCGCCGCGTATTTCGTCTTTTCCACCCGAAGTGAAATCATTCGATGATTACTGCAGTGGTATAGAGAGTTTTATGAGCCTATCGACAGCTCGCATTGAAGAACTGCGCGGCTCATTGTTAATGGTTCACAGCCCAAACTTTATCTCAGTTTTAACCAACTCTTACTATGGCGGTAATCTCGAGCCAGTTCCAACGGGTAAGAATAAGAAACAAGAATTTACGGCGACAGAAGAGCGGATTATTGAGATCATTGTTGGTGGTCTTAATAAAACTCTTGAGAAGTCATGGTCTGACCTAACAAAAATTTCCATCGTTCCGCAAGGTCGTGAGGTTAATCCTCAATTTGCCTCTTTCGTAGAGGGAAGCGATATGGTGATTATTTGCTCCTTTGTGGTACAATTGCCAAAGCTTGACCCAGCAACATTTGATATTATTTATCCATTACAAACACTTAAGCCGATAGCCTCGCAATTGCGTTCGCGCGTGCGTTCGGACGTGGTTGATGATGATGCAACATGGCGAGAGAAAATTGAGAAAGCGGTTTTAGGAATTCCATTAAGCCTAGATGCCCGATTGGGTAGTCCCGTAGTGCCCCTCAATAAGCTTATTTACCTAAAGCCGGGAGACGTTATTCCGATAACCCTAACCGATAGTGTCGAAATTTTCCTCGAGGATAGACGATTTTATGGTGGCGAAATGGGTGAGGTTGCAGGGCAATCTGCCGTTAGTTTAACCCAGCGTCTGGACCAAGAAGTTTAAAGAGAAGGAACTCATTATGACCGATGAAAATCAAGCAGCGGAAAGCCCAGAAGAAGCCAGCGCCGCGGAAGTGCCGGCACCTAAAGCTGGTCGCGACGATCGTATCGGGGTTGAGAACTTAAGGGTCCTCGAAAATATCGATGTTAACCTCACCGTTGTGGTCGGTAACGCCGAGATAAAGATCCGTGACCTTTTGCGCTTAAGCGAGGGGTCAGTGATCGAACTGGATCGTTTAGCTGGAGACCCACTGGATATTTTGGTGAATGGAACCATTATCGCGCGCGGAGAGATCGTGATGGTAGGAGAACGTTTTGGTATTCGCTTCTCGGAAGTTGTTGACCCGGAAAAACGCGTCGAGAACGTTTAATCCAAGGATTGCAAATAGTGTCAGGATATTGACGGGGTTTTGAGGCAGAAACTGCCGAGCACTCTTTCTTATTGTGACGCCCAAAAAATAAAATAAAAACAATGACTTAATTATTTAATCTGGCGCACCAGCGAGATGGCACGTTTTTTGCCTTTAAAGCCATGAGATTTTGGCAAGGAGTGCAGAATGGCCACGGATGGTGTTTCGTTATCCCAAATTTTGACAGTATTTGGTTTTTTAAGTTTTATGGTGTTGGTGCTTGTCATCATTCGCCGTAATAAAGAGCCTATCGTGTCGAAGCTTCACGGTGGGAAGCGTGTAGAATTGCTCTCGAACACGAATATCGGTCAGCAGCAAAGCCTTAAACTCGTCAGAATTGATGACCGTGAGTTCGTACTTATCAGCAATAAGAATGATACATCTCATTTTTATGCATTGGCTCAGTCTTCCAAATCCGTAGATCTGTCGCTCGATCAAAATCAGAATAAACAAGTTTCTGGAACGGAGCTACAGACATGCTGAATATGCGGGTGCGCTTAACAACGCTTCTCCCAAGTTGTGCGATAGCCACAGGTTTCCTGATTGCTTTTGCTGGGATCTTACTGCCATCCGACCTGCATGCCCAAACTGCGGCAACGTCGATGCTCGGTGGACTACCAGCTGTTAATATGACGTCGGGCAGCGATGGCGGCACGACTTATTCGCTCTCATTGCAGATACTTGCTTTAATGTCTGCTTTGACGATTTTGCCGTCAATTGTTCTTGGTATGACATCGTTCACACGGATTATTATTGTTCTGTCGATTTTACGCCAGGCTTTAGGGACGCAACAAACGCCACCTAATCAGGTTTTGATTGCGATTGCGCTTTTTCTATCTTTGTTCATTATGACACCAACACTTACGGCGGTTTACGATGATGCAGTGACGCCTTTCATGGAAGGGGCCGTTTCCCAAGATGTTGCCATAGAAACCGGCGTGAGCATTCTTAAAGGGTTTATGATCCGAAATACGCGCGAGCGCGAACTAACATTGTTTGCGGATATGGCTGGCGACACAGCATATGAAACTAATGACGATGTGCCTTTGACGGTGCTTTTACCTGCGTTTATTACGTCGGAGCTAAAAACAGCCTTTCAAATTGGCTTTCTTATATTCTTACCCTTCCTTGTTATCGACATGGTGATTGCGTCGATTTTGATGTCTTTGGGTATGATGATGCTAAGCCCGATGTTAGTGGCTCTTCCGTTTAAATTATTACTTTTCGTTCTGGTCGATGGTTGGGCAATGACGGTTGGCTCGCTGGCTGCAACCTATTCAGCTAATTAGATTGAAGGATCTCAAAAATGGAATTTGATAATAATGTTGAGCTTTTGCGCCAAGCCTTTTTTGAAATCCTGATGACGGCTGGGCCGCTTTTGCTTATCGCGCTCGCCATCGGTTTGTTTATTGGTATTATTCAGGCGGCGACGTCGATTAACGAAATGACGCTCAGCTTCGTGCCTAAACTCGTAATTGTTTTGGGTGCCTTTGGTTTATTGTCAAATTACATTTTGATTGGTCTTACAGATTATTTCCATTTCATTTTCGATCGAATTGCACAGTTGAACTAGGCGCTTTATGGAATTTACGTCAACACAGGGTGGGATTTTTCCAGCGATCGAAATGCAAGTCGCGATCGAATATTTGGTACAACATTTTACGGCATCTCTGCGTATTGGCGCCTTTCTAATTGCGTCGCCATTTATGGGCAGTCGGTCGATTATGCCGACAGTTCGCATTATGTTGGCTTTGGTTATAACCGTGTTAATCGCGGGCAAGGTCCCCATGCCTGATAGTACGGTTATGGGTTCAGCTTTTGGCATAGCGATTATCATTAAAGAGATTGCGATAGGTCTACTTGCCGGTTTGATTTTGACGATATGGTTCTCTGCAGCCAGTTTGGCTGGTCAAAAAGTCGCGACGTCAGCAGGGTTGGGATATGCATCGATGATGGATCCGGATGCAGGCGGTCAAACGCCTGTGGTGGGGCGTCTTTTTTCTTTATTTCTGATCGTTATATTTTTGTCGCTCGATGGTCATTTAGTGGCTATCGCGATCATGGTGCACTCTTATGAACTGTCACCAATTGGTGAAATGCCGAGTCTTTTTGGACTTATCGAAGCTGGCATCGCATCGGCCGGCTATATGTTCCTAGCGGCGGCTTTAATTATGTTGCCGATTATTTCTATTATGCTGATGATTAACATTGCGATTGGCATTATCACGCGATCTGCGCCGCAGTTGAATTTGTTCTCCTTTGGGTTTCCCATTTCGATGATTGGTGTTTTTATTGTTTTATATATTTCGGTCGATGTACTGGGGTTCGCATTTTCGGACCTCATTGATAGCGCTTTAGATGAGATGGAAGTCACCATAGGAGGGCTTGCGGGTGGCTAACGAGAGCGAAGACGGCCAAGAAAAAACCGAGGACCCCACCGAGCGAAAGCTGCAGAAAGCCCGCGAAGATGGGAAGGTGCTAACGTCGAAGGAAATGTTCGTGTTTACGACCTTGGCGATGGGTTTGTTCATGATTATTACAATGACGACCTATGGCAGTGCCTATATTGCGGACTGGCAGTCGTTATTTCGCATTGATGAAGGCGTCGAGCTTGACCAACACATTATACGAAACATGTATAATTCAATCCTGTTTTGCGGAAAAATTCTCCTTATTTTCGGTCTGCCTCTGGTCGTCATAACCCTGGCGACACAAGCCGCCGTTGGTGGATTTATTTTTGCGCCAAAAGCTATGCAGTTTAAAGGAAATCGTATTAATCCTCTAAGTGGCCTGAAGCGAATGTTTTCCATGAAGTCCTTGGTTGAGCTTGCAAAGTCAGTCTTAAAAGTAGTGCTTTTGTTCAGCTTGGCAGGCCTATGCATATGGGGCTTCTTGCCCGACCTTTTGCGTCTTCCTGACACCAACCTTTTTGATGCGCTGATTGTTTTAAGGGACCAAGTCCCTGTGCTGATTGGAGTTATGACATTGGGTCTCATTTTTATTTCAGCGATCGATTATTTCTGGCAACGGCACACATTTACGCAAGAATTGTTGATGACGAAGCAAGAGCTCAAAGACGAGTTTAAGCAAACCGAAGGTTCGCCTGAAGTAAAGGCAAAAATTCGCAGGAAACAAATGGAGGCCTCTCAGCAGTCGGCTCAACAGAGAAGCGCACTAGATGATGTGGTCAATGCAACGGCAATTATTACCAACCCGACACATTTTGCTGTCGCGCTAAAATATGAGGTCGGGCAGCCCGGCGCACCAGTTATACTGGCGATGGGCAAGGGTGCTATAGCAGCTCAAATTATTGAGCGCGGTGAAAACGCGCGTATTACTGTGTTCAGAAGTCCGCCACTTGCCCGTGCCTTATTTTTTACAGGAAGTATCGGTCAAGAAATCTCTGACGGGCTTTATAATGCCGTTGCTATTGTTTTGGCTTATATTTACCGTATCGAAAAAGGCGAAGACGCGGATAACCCGTTGGTTGAGTTGCCTGATGATTTACAATTTGATGAGTTTGGTAAATTGGTTTCTGGAGTTGATAATGTCTCGTAAACGAAGAGGCCAGAGCATTGGCGAAATGATAAGTAGCGTTACGTTTTTTGGTTTGGCAGTATATGCGATGCTTCTTGGGTTTGAGCATTTTGATGCAGGGACGATCCAAAAAGCTATTCTAAGCTGGTTGGCGATGGTCATGTGTGGTGCGGCGAGTATCCGCTTTTTGATTGCTGACTGGATTGGCATGCTCAAGAGGATGCTCGGATGAATAAACCTGACCCACGGTTGACATGCACGGCATGTAAACATCTTTTTGTAACGCATGATCGGCATCGCCCTTGGGGATGTTCGTATTTTGGGTTTAAGGCGCCAAACCTCCCGGGGCAGGTGGTTTTCGCGTCAAGTGGCACGAAATGTGCAAATTATGAGCAACGCAAGCCGATAAAAACGAATGCTGATCAGCAGGATAAAGGAATTTTAGCATGACGATTGATGTAGATGCTGTTCAAGAGAGCATTAAATTAACGTTGGATGCCGCAGAGGCAGCAGCTGATATTACGGCTGAATACTCGAAGCTTCGAGACGAAAATAAGAAGCTAATGGCGAATATTGGCTCTATCTATAAAAATGCACGCACCATTGCGATTGTGTCTTCAGTCGCCGTTATTGGCAGTATGGTCTTTGCTTTTACAATGCATTTCAACTCTGTCGGATCGTTGCGATTAATTGGCGACACGAGTCGCGAAGCGCTTGTGGTGTTCGCCAAAAATGTCGAGGGCGTAAATAAATCCCTTGAAGACCTTAAGACAACGCTCTCTAAGCAAGATGAACTATTAGGCATCAATCGCACACTTCTTAAAGAGCTTGAGACACTGAAAGTTGAGTCTGCTGTGCCTGTTGTTAAGCTTGGTACTCAAGTTGACCTTTCTTTCAAAGAAATGGAACAAGCTCACAAAGCACTTAACGCCAGCGTAAGCGCTGATATTGCTGCGATGACGAAGAAATTATCTGCGCTTGAGAATGATTCGACAGCAAAGATCATAGCTAAAACCACATCCGTTGGGTCGTCTGCTGAAAAAGGTAGCTCCGCAATGTCCCAAACTAATAAAGCGTTGCGCGATGTGATCGAACTTCAGCGCAAGACATCGCAACAGTTGGCAGAGCTTATTAAAGAAAATGGTCGTCTGTTGAGCGTTATGGATGACCAGTCTAAACAGATTAAATACCCGTAATAAGGAAGCCCATGAATGTCTGAGGCAGTCCAAGGATATGAACCATTAGAGGGGTTGGAGGTTACACCGGATGGCACGGCTATGCCTGGCCGGACACTTTTGCGGCTGGCTGACCTTGGCGCCCGATCGCGCGCAATCGGGCTAACTCTGCGTCCTAATGATGTTATTGTCGCCGTCGATGGTGTACCTTTTGAGGGTAATAGTGAAGAACTTGCGCAGAGATTAAAGCAGCCTGAGCCAGAGAGTGAATTTATTGACGAGGATGAGGATACTGAAATCATTGAGTTTGTGCTCACGATCTATCGTTCTGGCATATTTTTTGAAGTCATTACGTCGGGGCCAATAGGCGGAAGGCTTGAGTTCGATGAGCCCGAACACGTTGAGGTGATCCTCGACGCTTTTCGAAATCGAAAGGTTTACCCGGTTAAAGAATATAACAAATACGAAGTTTATCGCGATTTTCATAAGAAATGTTTAGTTATTAGCCACGAGAGGTCTTCGGTTCCTGGTGTCTTACCAATCGTATGGTTGGTTGAGAACCGTATGTGGGAGGCGTTTTGGGCGATCGCGGCAGTCTACGTTTTAATGTTTAATATTCACATTGTTGTGTTTGTGATTTCATATATTTTAACGTGCGTCTATTTCGGGCGCGGGCAGCTGATTTTTCATCGCAGCTATGCCCAGTTTCAAGAAAAACAATTCTGGCAGTTTCTGGCGGCTCGATCACCATTAGAAGCGCAAGTAAAATGTCGCGAGCTGGACGAGCAATGTGATTTTGAGTTCAGCCTGGTGCCGCCGCCTAGAAAACGCCGGATTCAACCTGCCACTGCATAAGCCTATAATTAACGCGTTACGCTAGACCCTTAATCACCTTATATTGGGCTGATCCATCTCGGTATAGCGCTACTCCTAAGCACTATCATTTGCAGCGATCCTATACTTCATGTTGATCAGTTGCGCTCGATTTTTGTACTGCTCCAATTTATTGATACAGCATCTTAGATGCCTCATTTTATGGGTGCGTCTTGGTCTGAATCGTTACTCCAAATCGGGCCAAGCTGGCATAGAGAGTGAACGAATTTAGAACTGCTACACATTCTATCTATAAGGATAATACGCCCGACGTAATCATTCTGGTAATTTGGTAAGGGGCCTACTGGTTCCGGTGCAGGGCCCAAGGCCCAAGGCCCAAGGTCTAAGGCCCAAGGTCTAAGGCCCAAGGCCCAAGGCCCAAGGCCCAAGGCCCAAGGCCCAAGGCCCAAGGCCTGAAGCTGTCTCACCGACTTAGAGAGCAAGTTTTGTGAGCATAAGTGATATCAGTCGCTTTATGGGAGTGTAAGAGCATTGATGGCGTGTCCACCTATCTATTTGCCCGAGACTTTTTGGCCTATCGGCTTGTGATGGTTGGGGTCTAAATATTATGTGTTTATGGCCTAAGGTGACTGTTTGACAGGTTTGTCGCCTGCTATGCTGCAAAGCCTGAAGATCTTTTAGTAATTGATCTCAATCTCAATGCGACGATTCTTGTCCCGCCCAGCGGCCGTATCATTACCGGCGACTGGTTTAGACTCGCCAAAGCTAACAGCTTGCATGCGTGTTGCATCGATTTTGCCCGTTTTCTCAAATGCTTGGACGACACTTGATGCGCGGGCGGCCGCTAAGTCCCAGTTGTCGCGGTACTGTGCGCCAAAGAGCATAGGTACATCGTCTGTGTGTCCAGACACATTTATTCTACTTGTGCCATCTGAGTTCACTTCAGCAATCTGATCCATAATTTCGATGGCTTGCGGCGTTAGGTTTGCCGATCCAGAACCAAATGCGCCACCTGAACCGACCGTTACGATTACACGATCTTCTTCTCGTTTTACATCAACCAGGCCCTGGCCAATCTCTTGTCTTAAAGCAACCTTAAGTTCATCTTCGGCAATAATTGCTTTTTCGACGCGCTCACCTTTTGACATTTGTTCACCAGCATCACCATTGTCATTTTTACCGGATTGCTGTTGTGCCATCATGCTTGCAACTTTTTCGAGTTGCTTTTCAATGCCGCCTAGAAGCTCAGCGGGGTCCGACGTGCCGCTAGATTCTTTTATTTGTTCAAGTGCATTCAACGTTTGTTGTAAGAGAACAGGTAAATCGTTCTCGGGCGCTTCTGTGGCCGTAAAGTTAACGACTACCTGCTCTCCGAGCATTTCAATCTCTACCTCGCCTTTAGCAATAGCCTCTTGTAAAGCCTGGGCCAAGTCGCTGGCTTTTGCATTACCGCCTTCGCTCTCGCCGCCTTCAGAGTCTTCAGACTTTGTTTTAACCTCAAGCTTGGGCTGATCCACTGTCGTTGTTTGCTGTGTCATCGTTTCGGTGACGGAAGGGGCTGGGGAAGGGCTAAAGTTCAAAGAGAGGATTGTCGTACCCATGGGTTGCTCGACAACGGGAGAGTTTCTCTGCACCCCGAATGCATTTTGTAGAGAGCCTGATATGAGTTTAAATTTAGGCACGTTAAATTCAGCAAATGATAGAATGAGAACGAAGAAAGCCATGAGCAGTGTTGCCATATCAGCAAACGTCGCCATCCAAGCAGGCGCTCCAACAGGAGGGCACTTTGGGCACTCTTCTTCTGGCGCTTCTAGGGCCTCTTCTTCTACTGCTGCTTCTGCCATGTGTTTTCTCTAAGGCGCTTGGGGTTTAAGCCGCAGCTTCCAATTTCTCTTGAATTTTTGGTGGTAGGTTCGCGACCATTTGGTCTTGAATGTTGCGCGGAGATTCGCCACGCGCGATATTGCTTAAACCTAAAACGACCATTTCACGATAAACAACCTCATAGGCCGTATAGCCTTCGAGTTTGGTTAACATTGGCGCAAATAACACGTTGGCGATAAAGGCACCGTAAAGTGTCGTCAACAAAGCCACAGCCATAGCTGGTCCGATGGCTTTCGGGTCAGCCATGTTTCCCAACATCAAAACGAGACCAACCAATGTACCGATCATACCCATTGCAGGCCCGATATCGATCCATGCCTTGACGCACCCTTGTGCCTCTGCGTGACGAACTTTCATGGCCTTAATTTCTTGGTTGAGCTGTGTGATCAGCTTGTTCTCATCGGCACCATCGACGAGCATTTGCATGCCTTTTGAAAAGAATTTATCGGGCACTTCTTGTCCTTCAAGCGCCATCATGCCGTCTTTACGCGCGATACCTGCAAGTTCGATCATGCGCTCAACGAGTTCTTCTTGCTTGTTGATGGGGGGGAAAAATGCTTTACCCATTGCACCAAAGCTTGCCAAATAGGTTCCAAGCGGGGCTGTGTACATCGCGGCAAAAAATGTGCCACCGAACACAATCAAAATTGACGGTACGTCGATGAATGGCCCAATGCCACCCCCCGTGATCATCGCCAAAAGGATCATGCCTACTGCTCCGACCAAGCCAATTAAAGATGCTATATCCATTACAAAACCTATTTATTACAAACTTGCTGCGAAACTACTGCAAGAACAATACCAATATCTGCTTTAAGCAATATTTAACTTATTTTAGTTAGCTTTAGCTTAATCAAGTTGCTGAATATTGTAAATCGCGTTTACAATCACTAGGTCTGATGATGTGCGTAGATGACGCTAGATATGTGGAGTTAGATTACGATGTGGCTTTTAAACGTGAGTAAGGCAAGGCGAAGAAGCGTCGTATTTATTTGGCTGCTGACAGCGGGCTTTTTCTTTTCGGGTTTAGCCGTTGCTGAGAGTAAATTTTATGCCGAGGGAGATGTCGTTGTTAACAGCAAGACAGGGTTAAAGTGGGCGCGCTGTAGCCTTGGTCAGACATGGACAGGCGAACTTTGCGCTGGAGAGGTTGCCCGCATGTCTGTGGAGGACGCTTTAGCTATTGCACGAAAATTTAATGAAGAAAATGGGACCTATTGGCGACTACCGACACGCAAGGAACTCGAGACACTTGTATGCGAACCTTGCAGTCAGCCCAAAATAGATTTGGTCATGTTTCCAGGCACATCAGCAGAGCCTTATTGGACAGGCCAATCAAACAATTATGTGAAAGTGCACAATTGGTCTGTTAATTTTTTTACGGGTCATAGCTATGGACGCTTCTACCCCAACCAATCTCTTGCAGTCAGATTGGTCCAGACTTTTTAGGGTGCGTTCTCGCGTTTAAGGTTGTGCCGCTGAGCGAGGACGAAAAACAGTATTTTCGCGATGGCCATAAAACATCCAAACCCAATGATAAGTAAAGCAGCACCCATGGGCGTCGCCCCTTCTAAGAAATGAAGTTTGTCGCGGGCGAATAGTGCCAAGATTGCAATACCCAAGACAGCGATCAAAAAATATCTGATGGCAATGCAGCGAACACAGACCTGCTCACTCTGCTCGGAATGAGGTTGTTGGGCATTTTCTGCAGGCACGGTGTCGTTTGAATTTTGTGTCATTACTTCTCCGAAGGATGTTGGGCAAGTTTAATGCCAAATCGTGAGGAATGTCCAAACCTAGCGTCTATATTCTGACATTAAATTTTTAAATTTAGCGCAATAACTTATAATCCATTGATTTTATGAAGATTTTTCTAAAAAAAAATGACAAATCGCAATGTCAAATAGATGTTTTGTGATCTTTTGAAATTCATCTCATGGTCCGTATAGGTTATGTTTTAGGAGTTACGTTATGCAGATCAATCAGTCCATGAGACTTAAGCAAAAGCAATCAATGGTGATGACACCACGATTGCAGCAAGCTATCCGCATGTTACAGATGTCTAATGTTGATCTTAATCAGTATTTGTCTGAGTTGGCTTTGGAGAACCCTTTTCTCGAGGTGGATGCCACAAGCGAGCGTAACGAGAAAGTAGATCAAACCACCGATAGTGTTATGGCGCCAGAGGTTAACGTGGCATCGCTAGATACAGCAATGGAAGCAGGGGCGGCGGTTGCTGAAGACCCAGCGGCACATAGTGACTTTGAAAATCGTTTCGAGAGCGCCGACTCGGATCACGTTTGGCGTGCAGAGCTGACATCTGGTAATGCGTCGAGTGATTGGGACACAGCTTCTTTGACAGTCGCTGATCGCTCAGATTCTGTATATACCCATGTCAATAAGCAAATTGATTTGGCAATCGGAGCGACCAGCGATCGTATGATCGCACAACTTCTCCTAGAGGCACTTCAGCCTTCAGGCTGGCTCGGTAAACCTGTTCTGGAAATTGCCGAGAATGGTGGTGTGGATTATGACGATGTCTTGCGTGTATTAACGATTATGCAAGGGTTCGAACCTGTTGGTTTATTTGCGCGCGACTTAAAAGAATGCCTGACGATCCAAGCCAAGGATGCTAAATGTCTCACAGCAGATTTTGAGCTTTTTCTTGAGCACTTGAATTTACTTGCTGCGGGCGAAATGCGCGCGCTGATGCGCAAATGCAAGTGCGATGAGCAACGTATGCAAGAAATGTTGCGTCTTGTACGTAGCTTTAATCCAAAACCCGGTGAGGCCTTTGTTTTTGCCGATGCTCGGATTAATTCGCCTGATCTCGTGGCATATAAGGGTAAAGATGGCTGGATTGTGGAGTTGAATAATTCAACACTACCAGCAATTAAAATTGATGAAACATATTCAAAAATGATTTCTAAGCGGAAAGAAGAAAAAGAGACGCAGGAATATGCGCAACAAGCAATCTCATCTGCGCGTTGGTTGAAACGCGCCCTGGAGCAGCGAAATAGCACGACCTTATTGATTACGGCTGAAATTGTGAAACAGCAATCAGCATTTCTCGAAGATGGTATTAATGCCTTGAAACCACTTTTGCTACGCGATGTTGCGAAAGAGATTAGCATGCATGAAAGTACCGTTAGTCGGGTAACCACCGGTTTAATGATCTCTACCCCACGCGGTAGCTTTCCGCTTAAATCTTTCTTTAGCGTTGCACTGGCTGGGCAAGAGGATGATGAAGAAGGTGGCGCTTCAGCAGCGGCCGTACGTCAAATGATTAGCAAAATGGTTAATGAAGAAGACCCAAAGCGCCCGTTAAGTGATGATGCTATTGCTGCAAAAGTAACAGAAGCGGGTATTCGTTTGGCACGTCGTACGGTTGCTAAATATCGTCAGATTCTAAAAATTCCATCCTCTGCAGAACGCCGGCGTCTCGCGCGCATCTCTAATTTTGGCTGATTTTACGGTAACATAAAAATGAGTTGAATAAACTTTTATGCGCTCAGACAGATTATGGTCTGCGCGAAAAGGGGGTTAAGGGGTCTAGTTAAAGCCCCACTATATTTTGCGGCTATCTAAAACGCGCAACTTTATTCTTTTGTCTTCAGTGTTTTTTGAAGTTTCTTGAGAGGTCTTAGCAGACGGCAGGGCGGGGTGGCGGTCCGATAAAATCATCTGCCAGACCATAGCGCGCGTCAGTTGAAAACGAGGCGAGCGGTTTTGTAAAGACTACTTCAACGTCCCCATTATCAGAAAAGAATACATATTCAATATGTGGAAGCTCGCCCTTAGGGAGGGTTTTGCCTGGCTTGCGCGGCAGTGGAATTGGAAGTGATGCAGGTGCGGTAAAAGCTTGAGAATTAACAGACATAAAATACCCCTAATCGGTGTTGTAAATTTGACGTATATAACGATGACCGTTGGTTGCATTTAACATGCCAAGTGGATGAGCGGGGTTTGGGTGTTCGTTTTTTTATGCTAGGCGCACATTCGCGATATCGATTGTAGCAGAGATTTCGCGTCATCTGGCATCTCAGTGACACGCTGCTTCAATATATGAGCGGGGAAAACGCGTATGTCGGTAATACCCCTTACAATTGCTGTGGCGGGCCAATTTTCTCCACTTAAAACTTCAGGTAAACCGATAAGTTCATTGGCTAAATAGGTGCGTATAGTGTGGTTCGTGCCTGATTCAATAATGCTCAACTCCCCGCGATCGAGAAGGTATATTTGATTTGCAGGTGTACCTGCGATAAATAGGGCTTCACCATCTACCATCCTGAGTATTCTTTTTGATTGGCCGGCCCAGTTAATAATATTCACTAGTTCCGCCCTTGGTTTTGTTGCTGAGGGTGGCGCTTAGTGGCGTCGATGGCTAGCATGCATGATAGCGGCCAAGTAAGGTTATGATTATTGTCGAGCATTGCTTTAATGTCCTCGCGCGAGAAGATAAGCGCGACGACGTCATCTGCAGCCTGCGCGTTGGAGGCATATTGTTCTAAGGCGAGAAACTCTATGAAGTTTATCATGTCGCCCGATGTATATTTTTTGGCATCTGACCAAGGAGATGATTGCGTGACGGTCCCGCTTTCAATGATGACAGCGCGGTCTGTGGCATTTCCGCACGCAACAATGGAGGCACCCCTCTTGAAATACTGACGCGTGAAGCGCGACTGGTCGATACGCGTTAAATCAAAGGCTTTCATTCGCTTCGTCTCCTTACTTATAAAGACGTCGCGTAGACAGAAAATTTAGCCCGTTAGGGAAATAAACATAATGTCTTCGGAGCTCTCTAGGTGTCTCGCTCTTCGCGCTCTTCCTCCAACGTAGCGATAACGGCCCGCGCATGCTCCTCACTCATATTAAACCGTTTTCGTAGAGTTTCGATTTGTTCGTTTTCTTCTTCGCTGATATAGCCATCGCTGAGGGCGGATGTTACTTCTGCTTCAAAGATGGCGCGGCGTTGCGCCAGCTGGTTGGCGAAGGCATTGGCGATAATACCTGTCAGCAAGGCGACGGTACAGACACCCATAATAGCAGTTATGGCGCCAATAACCTTACCGAGAACGGTAACCGGCGAGACGTCTCCATAGCCGACCGTTGTGAGGGTGATCAATGCCCACCACATGCTCTCTGGAATTGATGAGAAAACCTCTGGTTGGGCCTCTTGCTCGACGATATACATCAATGCGCTGGCTATAAATAAGGCGATAATAAAAATATAGCTTGCTGCGAAGAAGGATTGCCTCTCAGAGTTAATGGCGGCCATGAGGTCTTGAACGGCCGAATTATAATTCGAGATTTTGAACAAACGCAAAAGGCGTATAACACGGACCCAACGTAAGTCCATATCGCCAATAAAGAAGGATATGATGCTCGGCAATGTGGCAATAAGATCTATTAACCCGTTAAGGCTAAATACATATTCAAGGCGCCGACCAATGCTCGTTTTATATTGGCTCTCATCGCGCGCCGCGCTTGACCATAAGCGGAGTAAATATTCTATGGCAAATACGAGTGTTGAGAAAATCTCGAAGTAGAAAAATTGGTCTGCGTATTTGCTTCCTATCGAGTCCACAGACTCGAGACTAATCGCGATGACATTGGCAACAATAAGAAATGCTAGAAATGTGTCGGCCGCGCGGCTTTGTTTATCATCTATTTTACCGCGATCGAGGATTTCTAGAACCCTTCGTTGCATCGACACTGGAGTTTGTTGATTGTCTGCCACGTGATCGGCCTCTCTTCACACAGTTACTCATATGATTAGCAAACTAGAGTGTGAAGCGGTGGGCTGGCAAGTGCAATATTGTTTCTGGGCAGCCTCGCTATTCGACGCCGAACATGTCTTCTTCGATTTCGAGCGTTTCGATGCATTTATCAAAAAATGCCATTGTTGGCCCGCGGCCCTGCATTTTGAATAGGTTCATTGTTGCAAAACGCCCAGCTGCAAATGAGACTGCTGCAGGGTCACAATATTTAGCTGTCATCAGATTAAGCGTTTCTTCGACGCAATCACGAATGTTTTCAAGCCGCTTGATTTCCTCTTGCGGCAGTTTGGTGTCAAACCATTCATCGCCAATATCTGATGTCTCTGCATTGGACTGGAGGCCGGTATCCCGGAAGTTATCTAAAAGAACCACGTTATTATTCATTTTAATCCCCTTTGATTACAGCAGTACTTGATCATATGTACTACTCTTACGACCCTGAGCCGGAATGTTTAGCCAAAATATCTTTAATCCTCTTAAAAAATGGTTAAGTAACGATTGATTGATCAATAATGGTATTTGGTGCAAAAATTGCATGTCCAAAATCATTCGATCCCACGAAAAATATTTGCAAAGTTTTGGTGATATGCTAAAGAGCGAGCGTTCCATTGTTAAGAGAGCGTAAGCATTTTAACAGGTTATGTGGCGGAGTAGCTCAGCTGGTTAGAGCAGCGGAATCATAATCCGCGTGTCGGGAGTTCAAGTCTCTCCTCCGCTACCAAAACCCTCTTCAAAAACGATAGATCGCGTGGGCAAGACGCCCTAACTTGGCACAACCAGTGAAATGGCTTAATTGGCCAAATCGATAGACGGGTTGCGATCGAAATAATTGCGCGGCTTGAGGATAATCTGATCGACCTTCGCAGGCATCACCGGCCAGTCCTCAGCCATTGGCACATGGTGGAAGCCCATAGTGGCCCAAGCGACGATGTCTTTATTGCGGATGTTTTGGTTGTCAGCAATATAGTCCGGCAGGCCGATTTTCGGGGCCGATTGATTAACCCCCAAGCCTGAGGAGAAGATTTCATCGCGCTTGAAGCGTGTGACCCACAAATTATTGCGCACGAAAGCCGCGCGTTGGTAAATCGGGTCTTCTAGAGACACTAGCGGCTTCACATTCGGCATCATAATTTGATAGCCGGTAGGATAGCCCATTTGGTTTTTCGCCTCGCCGCTAGAAAACAGCAGCACCGCCGGTTTGCTCGAATTCATGCGGGTTTGGGCCTGCGCCTCGGTTTCTACCGCTTGCGGCACGACGCCCCAAATGCCCTGTCGCGGGGCGCCTTCGGGCTGTGCGATGGCTTGCAATTTCAGGCGGTCGAAATTATTGGCGGTACCATCAACATCCATATCTATGCGGTAGTTGAAAAAGTGGTCGTGATTAATGCCCAGCCGATACGGCGCGATAAGCGTGCCAGTGGCTGTCTCGGCGGCGGCTGTTGCATCGTCAAGCGAGCGCGAGAAGACGCCTTTGGTGGCGTCAATACCAGTCGATACCAATCGGATGCGCAAACGGCCATCTTGTTGGAAAACATAATCTTGGAAATAATCATAATTGCCAATCGTGGCGACCATGCGCACCACCAGCTCAGTGGCTGAGCGCGATTGGTGGTTATCCATGCCCGGCACGCCATCATAAGGGGCTTTGTGTCGCCACATCGGATGGCCAGGGTCATGCTCGAAAATACAAATCCGGTTTTCCGCCTGCATCGGCTGGCCGAGATAATCATGCAGCATGACGCTTTGGAAACGTGCATGGCTCGGGCAATCACTGCCCTTTAATTCAGTCGACATGGCGCCAAGCCCGTATTCGCCCATATCGAAATAGGCGCGGTAGAACCAATGCGTGTCGGGGTCGTGGTACGGCACAAACATTTCCGACATGGCAATTTCATAAGCGACGGAACGGAAACCGCCGGCGCTCTGGTGGCCGACACGGTTGAGAATCGTGCCTTGGCGTGGGTCAAAGCGCAGATAGAAAGACCAATTCTGCCAATCAATATGCCCGCCGCGAATGGTGAAGTTCTGCCCCTCTGGGCGCGTCGTCGTCACGGGCTTCAGGGTCGGGCGGGTTTCCATCGCGCCGTCATGAAATTCTTCAGGGACCATGTCGTGCGGCGGGAAATCCTTGCCGTCATAGCTGTCGGTCACCTCAATGATTTGTTGTTTGCCGATATCGTATAAAACGCTCAGCCCCTCAATCGGCCGAGCAAAGGCGTTAGTACTGGGCAGGATCCCGAGGCGGCCTTGGCCCTTAATGTTAAAGCAATCAAGCCGCACCATGCGGTCATTGGCGGCGTCGACAAGGTTAGAGAAGAAGCGCCCCGTCGTGCGTGGCAAGCACAAGCCATCGCCTGCTTCGACCCCGCGTTTGGCCAGCGCCGCCAGAATGGTTTCCGTTTCATTTAATTGCATGACGGTCGGCAGCAATTCGCCATCCGAGGAAAGCATGGGCTGGCCGTCTTTCAGTGGGCGGCTGGCCGCGAGCTCTGCGGTGGAGAAATCATAATTGGCGATTTTGAAGGCACCGTCCGTGCGAAACACAATCTCGGCCCCGCGCACCGCCTGTTGATCCGCCTGCCAGCTAAGCGCCACAGCTTTTTCTGGTTGCCGCAGGCTGATGCGGTTAAACCGCACTTCTTGGCCATGGCGCGCTCGCACCGCTTCGGCAGCGGCGGCAATCTCGCTAGATGTCAACGAGTCCCAAGGCGATAGCGGTCCTGCCTCGACAACCGTCTGGTCATTGCGCTGGCTGAACCAAAACGCCCCTAAGGCAAGTACAATTAGCGCAATAAGTGCTGATTTTCTAGACATAGCATTTCTTCTCCCGATAACTTTAGTACACTAGTACTAAATCCGTGGCGATGCAACCGTAAAGTTGCCAATTCACTGGCTATTGTTTGCCCGTTTGCCGGTTTTTAATGGGAGGCGGGGGCAATCATTGCGCGGATGGTCTGACTGGCCGCGTCAATTATATCCTCGGCCTCATAGCCCAGATTATGTTGCCGCGAGAACAGCGCCGTGCTGCCCTCGGAGAACACCAGCATGGTGACAGCGGCCTTTTGCGCCGCCGCCTCTGATGTCGCGGGCGACATTTGCAGGATCAGTGTTTTGATCACCTGACTGCCCATTTCATAGGCCATATTGACATATTTGGCTTTGCTCGGGTCGTGCTTGGCCATCGCCCATAGCTCAATCATCAAGCTGCTGGTGGTGCTGGTCACCGCATCGCGGATGATAAACTCAATCACCTGGTCGAGAATATCCTGCCCCTCAGGGGCGCCCAGCGTCTCATAGCGTTTGAGCTGTTCGCCATAACCATCCAGCATGTTTTGGATAACCGCCACCAGCAGGCGATCGGCGGTCGGAAAATGATAAGTGAGATTGCCGACACTGATGCCACACGCCGCCGCCACACGCCGCATCGACAAAGACCGATGGCCCTCAGACACCAATATCTGCCCCGCCGCGTTGACAATTTTCTGTTTCGTGCTCAAAGCCATCACACCCCCCACCTTGCTACCCGCTTTACCTTGCGTTTGCCACCAGTAAATGCGTCAGAGGGCAAGTCGTGGGGCGGGGGAGTGTTCGCCTGTGTCTCTCTAGTCTCGATAATTTTACTCGTTGTCACATTATATAAAATGGTTAGCCCTTCAATTGGGCGGGCATAGAGATTGGTGCTGGGTAACAGGCCAAATGTGCCATCACCAGCACTATTGAAACAGTCGAGGCGCAGCAGTCGCTCGCGCGATGGGTCCGCTAGCTCAGAGAAAAACCGGCCAATTGTGCGCGGCAGGCAAATGCCGGCACCTTCTGCAACGCCGCGCGCAGTAGGCGCGGCCAAAACGTCGGGGTGTTCAGATAATTTAATCACAATTGGTTCCAGCTCACCTGTGCCGGAGAGCATAGGCATGCCATCCCGCATTGGCGTGCCGCTGACAATGCGATGACTGGTTATGTCGAGATATGCCAGCCGCGGTGCGCCGTCGACTAAAAAGATACCCTCGGCATCGCGCTGGGGCTCCTCGCCCTCTTGCCAAGTCAAGGCTTGCATTTTCTTCGGTTGGCGCAAGCTTATGCGTGTAAGCAAGATGTTGCCGTCATGGTTGGCCTTAATCAGTTTGGCGGCGCGACGATATTCTTCCGGTTGCAAGCTATCCCAAGGCGAAATGCTCCTAGAGCTTAAGCCAGTACTCGATGAATTTTTATTGATTGATGGATTGAGAAGCCAAACAAGCCCGACGATTAGGGCTAGACCTATCGGCAAAGCTAATTTTATAACGGTGTTCATCCTTGATGCTCCCACATAAACGGCGTGCAACCACTCATAATTTTATCGTTCCATTAATCCGAGGGTTAAACAAGTCCGGAAAGCGGAGCGGTCCGCAGGTGTCATCTTCGATTAATTTCTTATTGGTCGGCTCTTAGCTGGCTATTGCGCACGTTTGATCGCCTGGATAGTGTTTTCTAGGGCCATGAGGAAAGCCGAGCGGTCGCTTTTCGAAAACGGTTTGTTGAAACTTTGGTGGTAAGGGTTTGCTTCGCGCAGATCGGCATGCAGGTCACGGGTCGCCAGCATATTGCCTATGTTGGCTTGTGTGAAACGATGACCATCATGGCGTAAAGCGTCAGCGCCATTTTCAATGGCTCTCGCGGCAAGGGGGATATCGGCAGTGATTACAATATCGCCAGGCTGCGCACGCTCAGCGATCCACATATCCGCAATATCAGCACCACTGCCAACTGTCACCATGTCGACGAGCGGCTCTCGACTTGGTCGCAGGCCACCATTTGAGACGATAAATGTCTTGATCTGATGGCGTTGGGCTACGCGGATCACTTCTTCTTTGACGGGGCAGGCGTCTGCATCAATATATATGTGTGTCAGCAAACTACTCCCGCATTCTTTTCATATGGTTCTTTCATTGGTTAGGGTGTCACAATGTTAAAAAATGGGTTCATGTCCTCAACTCGGCTAAATATCGTGTAGAGTGCGATGGGATTGCCGGTAAATTTGACATTCCCTTTAACAATTTCGGCAGGGAAGCTGGTTTCTTTGATGATGACCTGATTAAACAATTCACGGGTCAGTGAGAGCGTTAAATCTGCATCGGCATCAACTTCATCAGGGCGATTGTTTAAGACGCTATTCTTCAAGCTTAAAACAAACTTTTCCTTCGTATCTGTGAAGTCGAAATTGATCGTTTTCTCGATACCTTCTGCTTCTTCTGGGTTAAAGCGGGCGCCCATGGAATCAAAAAACAAACCAGTTGGAATGCCTTTGACAATATCCACACTCAAGGCGCGGCCCTCACGTCCTTTATTTACACCTTCACGTAGTTCTAGCGCGCCGGCGAGATAGAACCCGCGCCAAGGTCCAGATTCTGCTTGGTAACCCAATTGCTCATAACTATTCGCAAGCATTTCTTTTGCGGTGTTGTTCTTTGGGTCAGCAAAGACAAGGTGGTTCAAGAGTTCTGATGCCCACTGGTAATCGCCAGCGTCATAAGCCTTTTGGGCTGTCGCGATGAGTGCCTCGGCACCACCTGCTAGGGCTACATATTTTTTGCCTGATTGGACGGGCGGTGTTGGGTTTAAGTGGGCCGGTACACCATCAAAATACCCAAGGTAGAAATTATAAACGGCGCGCACATTATGGCTGACTGTACCGTAATAATCACGATTATAAAATTCTTTGGCGAGGGCGTCGGGAAGACGGACTTGTTCAGCTATCTCAACCGGTGTGAAGCCTTGGTTCATCAGGCGCACAGTTTGGTCATGGATATAACGATACATATCGCGTTGCTTTGCGATGTAATCGATGCCCGCTTCTTGGCCCCAACGCGGCCAATGGTGACTGCCAAAAACGATATCTGTGCGGTCGCCAAAGAGACGCAGGCTATCATTTAAATGGCGAACCCAAATCAGGGCATCACGCGTTTTAGCGCCGCGTAACGTATAGAGATTATGCATAACACCATTAACTTCTTCAGCGACACAAAGAGCGCGGAACTGTGGCAGATAGAACATGAATTCAGATGGTGCTTCGGCGCCGGGCGTTAATTGAAATTCAAATTCAATGCCATCGAGTGTCATTTTTTGACCCGTCGCTGTTACATAATCTGTTGGGTCCATTAAAGAAATGCTGCCTACCGATAAGGCCTTTCCTAAACCATTGTCCACATGTCCTTTGGGGCCAACAGGCAATATAGAGCCGAACATATAGCCGACCCGCCGCATCATCGCATTACCTGCGATTACGTTTTCGCTTACAGCTTCTTCAACAAAGTGCTCAGGTGCAATAAAGCGAACACGGCCTGATGTTAAATCGTCATCGCTGATTATACCTCGAATGCCGCCAAAATGGTCGGCGTGGCTATGCGTCGAGAGCACTGCTTTGACGGGGCGTTCGCCGAGCGTTTTATTAACCAAAGCAAGTGCTGCTTTAGCTGTTGCGACACTTGTCAGAGGGTCGACAATTATCCAGCCAGTTTCACCTTCAATGATCGTCATATTTGATAGGTCATAGCCGCGAACTTGGTAGATGCGATCGCTAACCTTAAACAAGCCATGGATTGCGTTGAGTTGGGCTTGGCGCCAAAGGCTCGGGTTGACTGTTTCGGGGCGTTCCCCATTTAAAAACTCATATTGGGTGAGGTCCCATATAATGCGTCCTGCTGCATCTTTTATTTGCAGCGTTTCTTCTTGCGCGATTAGTCCTTTTTTGGCCAAAATAAAATCTTCTTGATCATCTAAGGGGAGATAGCGCCCTAACTGATCATTAAGCGCGATGGTGTGTTTTGTGGCCTCTTGGCCCGCAAAAGATGCGCTCGTTGTTAAAACCAGTAAGCTTACTAATAAATATTTAAACATTGCTTGTTCCCCCTCGGCAGTCTTTGGTATTTGAAACTTGGCGCTTCTGGCGCAATTTCATTCGCCTCATATTACATCACACGATAGTGCGATTTAAACTCTGGCGCTCTCGTTATGGCTAGATTAAACTTAAAAGTCACGCTTGGCTCCAAGTCGAACGGTCATTCTTGTTAATAAAATTAAATTGGAAGATAATCGCATAGGTTATCTGGAGGAAAGTAATGTCTTTAAAACTACATCATCTCAATGCGTCACGCTCTCAACGCCTTGTTTGGCTCATGGAAGAATTAGGTGTTCAGTATGATGTTGTTCACTATCAGCGGGATGCTGAGACACGCTTGGCGCCAGCTGATTTATTGGACATTCATCCCATGGGTAAGTCTCCATTGCTCGAGCATGATGGCGTGATTATCGCGGAAACTGGGGCGATTGCAGAATACTTGCTGGCTAAATTTGATGGTGACCATAAGCTCCATCCTAGCCATGATGATGCAAGTTTTCATCGTTACCTAGAGTGGGTACATGCCGCTGAGGGAGCTCCCTTCTTGCCGTTTCTTTTTGCCGTTTATACAACTGGTTATGGGCATCAGGGAGGTCTGCTTGATCAAAAAATGGAAGCAGAGCGAGACAAGGCAGGGCACTTTATTGAGAGTCATTTGAGCCAAAACGCTTATTTCGCTGGAGATCAATTTACCGCAGCTGATTGCTTAATGGGTTTCAATGTTGCAGGGGCTTTGGGTACAGGCAAGCTTGGGCCTGCCAGTGCAAAATGGCTCGAGAGAGTAAGCCAAAGACCAGCTTATCAGAAAATGCTCGAGATCGGTATTTAACCAACAGGACTGTCATCTTAAGAAGGCCTTCGATCTCTGAATTGGGCTTCATTGGCCTCCTCGATAAAATTATTTATGGCGTTTAGAATTTTTGCAGGCGGCGCGAATAAGAGCGTATGGCCGCGCGTCAGGTCGCTGTTCGCATCATTTATAAAGTCACTTCCTGAACCAATAGCCAATGCGACCAACAAGCCTAATGTGACTTGTTTTAACATTTTTAAACTTATTACTTTTGGTTCTGCCGGCACTGCAGAGCGGCAGTCTTGATATCTATTTAATTGAGTTTCCGAGATTGGCGCTGGAGGTTTCCATAAGGCCCGGCGGTGTCCACATGCCGTCACTATCGGCATCGACATAAATAGGATTAGAATAAGCATAGGGAAAAAACCCTGGATAGACCGCCTTGTAGATTTGGCTGGGTTTTCCCTTTGCCTCAATCGTTACAAAACTGTCTATCTCGAACTTCACAGGAATAGAAAAAGTGCCTGCTTTATCCAATGTCATTTGTATTATATCTTTGCCATTTATTTGAATATTTAGGGATTGTGCCTGCGCCCAATCTGCGGCGTAAATACGGCCGCTTAAGACAGCCTTCTTGCCGCGATGGGTTTGCCCCATACGTGCCTCGCCAAGGGATAGGTCGATAAATGGGCCTGTTGTGCCGTAAAAAGCGCCCGAACGAATGGCTGAGGTTGTGTCGTCAATGTCAAAGGCTGCGAGTGAATCATTAACTACCCGAACCATATTGCGAGGCATAGCGACCTGTTGCCATTTATTGTGGCTGTCGCTATTTGCCGATGCTGCAAGTTTAATGCCTTGCGCGACAAGAGAAAGCCAATCTTGGCGGGCGGCGGCGACGCGGTCGGGGCGATGGTCTTGTGTGCCGTTCATGATCTCCATGACATCGAAGTCAATGTCACGTGCGCCCGTCACGGGATCAGGTGCGATAAGGCTATTGTTAGGCGCGCTGGTGAGGGGGCGGTGTGGATTATAGGGATGCGCGGCTACGCCCATATGATCAAAAAACTGCTCGTCATTAATGCTTTCGGCAAAGTCTGACGGGGTCTCTTTTTTTGCCAAGGTAAATTCGCTCCTGGCGTGATTGAGCTGAGCAATAGGGTGATCATGTGCTTCCGCCATTTCGTATAAAACCTCGCGCGTTCGTTTGCCTTCATGGTTTGTGAGGCCACGTCTATGGGCGTGCGGGCTTACGGTTAGAGGAAAGAAATTCATATGACCGATTGTGTAAGGGGCAATCTCTGAATTGACCGTAGAGGTTACTTCTGAGCCGGTAATGGCAACCATTTTATCACTCAATCCCATTTCTCGTAACAAAGGATTAAAGTCAAAAATAGTGTCGTGTTCGGCTGCGACCATGACTTCGCCATGCTCTGCGATGAAGGTTTGAACACGTTGACGTGTCGAAAAAGCATTGTCCATGCTTGGGCCAGAATGAACATGCATGTCGACAGCTATGTGGTGTGGTGTCGTAACGATCCTTTTGGGTGTGCCAATACGAAGCTCTTGTTTCTGGCCTGCCAAGACATTGAGGTCTGTGGTTTCAACTGAAAATTCGGGCCCACGAACGGCGTAAACTTTATAATTGCCTCCGGGTAAATAAATATGAGATGGATCATTGGCTGAGCCTGATAAATGCACGTCAGAGACGCGGTGCTGGGTGATCGGTCCGTCCTCGCCATTTACTATATTATCGAGAAGCGTGTCCTCAAAATGTGGGTTTGGTGTGTCGCCGATACCTCTAAAAGCAAGCCGCATGGGTGCACCTTGCGGGAGGCTAATTTGTGCTGGCCCAGATAGGTTTATGGTTGGTAATGCCATATCTTGGTCCGAGACCGTTATATTTCGTTCAACGGGCGTGGCCGCGTCAGATAAGATGCGTAAGCGATAGTCCCCAGCTGGAAGATACGCGCTAAAATTTCCGTCTTGATCGGCCGATACCATCGTGATGGGGGTGCCATCAGCCTGGTCTATATGAATGCGCTTTGTGGTGTTCGGTCCTGATATCTGACCGCTTAACAGGGGTGCGTCGGGAAATAATTTATTGGTCGTTGCCACAATGTCGGCGCTCGGCAAGACCCAGATTTCTTCCTCCAAGCTTATGCTGTCGCCCAGTGCTAAATCCATAAATGGCACCTGCAGCAATTGTATTAATCCAAGTTTGCTGCCGTCCCCGATCAGTAAGTCCTCTGTGAGGGTCACAAAAGCCAAAGCTGAATTATCAGCGAGAATATAGCTGGCTAGGGTTTCTGTTTTCTCGCCTTTTTGCCGTGTTGCGGCCAAGCGTCGCCAAGCATAGCTGATGGGTTTGGCGCTATCATGGGGTGAGGTCATGACCACTAAGTCGACTGCTTTGGCCGCTTTTGGATAAGCGAGCTCGCTTCGGCCGACGAATTGTTCGAGTTTATAGCCCGTCGTGCGCTCGGGGTGTGTTGTCGACATAAGAAAAGGGTTCATTGACTCATAATTAAGAATTGCGGTGCTGAAAATACCACCATCTGCTGCCTCGGCGTCGTTCCGCCAAATACGTTTGCTCATATGTAAACGGTCTGCAATATCGGCTGATAAGCTATACTGCGTTTCAACTATCCAGCCTTTGTAATTCCCTATTGTTGTTATGCGCGCGCCTTTGGGGTCTGAATTGGCACGAATATCAGTGATGTCGATCGGCTGCTTTAGGCTGCCGTTTAAAAGATCTTGCGCTGAGACGAACTGGTCATCATCGCGCCCACATAGCCCTATGTCCCGCAATGTGCCGCCACGTGTTGAGAAATCTCCCTCGTTTTCCAGGCCCGCAATAATCACGCACAAGGTGCCGTTTGACAAAACCCAATCGCCAATGCCGCCAGTTGCATCGGGTCCTGCTTGTACAAATTGAGCGGCATTCGATGCAGTGATCAGTTCTGAAATCATGTTCACGGCTTTGGTTTGGGCCGCCTCTTCTGAAGCCTCTGCGTGTGAAACCTGCGCGAGTATGGTCACGCTTAATAATGCAAAATATAGGCGGTTTAAAGTAGAGCGCTTGGCAAACATGCTTAAGTCCTTTGTTGACCAAATCTGAGCCTATTCACCAAGACGGTTAATCGCAAGGCATATTTAGCTTTTTCAGTAATCGGCCAATTTTCAACATTCTTGGCGATATTAGGCGGTCATATGTTGCATAAAAACAACAATTGATAACTTTCAATGCAATCGTTTGTTTTTTTGTTTTACATCGAATTTGAACGCTTCTAGGTTCTATTTTGCATTATGCGTTGACGCGCACGATGTATTGTCAGTGGTGAAAACCAATCAGGGAGAAGATTTTATGACAACTAAACTCTATCAAGCTCTCGTTTTGTCAGGCGTTTTGGCCTCGTTTGCAGCATCCGCGCAGGATGTTGTTGACCAGATCATCGTGACAGGCGTACCGAGTGATACAACTAAAATTACATCAACAGCGTCGGTAACGGCACTGTCCTCGCAAGAAATTCAAGATCGCGCCCCGCGCTCGACTGCGGAACTCTTTCGTGGTTTACCCGGGATACATGCTGAAGCAAGCTCTGGTGACTCTAATGCGAACATCAAAGTTCGCGGTTTGCCAATCAGTGCTGGCGGTTCACGTTATGTGTCTTTCCAAGAAGATGGCTTTCCAGCACTCTTAATGGGCGATATTGCTTTTGCAACCGCGGATAGCTTTATCCGTATCGACCAAACAATCGATAGTGTTCAATCTATCCGTGGTGGTACATCATCAACAATGGCCGCTAACGCCCCGGGCGGTATCATCAACTTGATTTCGAAAACAGGCGCTGAACAAGGCGGCTTATTCTCGTCAACGGTTGGTGTTGATTACGATAGCACGCGGTTTGACTTTGCCTATGGTGCGTCATTGAACGAAAACTGGACATATCATGCAGGCGGTTTCTACCGTCGTGGTGAGGGTGTGCGAGATGCAGACCACAATACCGAGCGTGGCGGGCAAATTAAAGTAACCCTCGCCGGTACATTTGATCGCGCCGATGTTCAAATTCACCTTAAGCATCTTGATGATCGAACACCAACTTACTTGCCAATTCCGGCCAAATATAACGGTGGGACAAGCTATAGTGAGGTTGGCGTTGATTTTGGCGATGGCACTTTATTCACCAACCCAACTGATTACATGAACCGTCGTGGTGGCGCTTCATCAACAGATGGCGATGGTTTCGATGCACTTATGACATCATTGGCGCTCGTAGTTAATTATGAATTGTCAGATATGTGGACCCTTGGCTTCCGTCATCGTACAGCTGAGATTGAAGGTAACTTCGCGTCGCCTTTTCCTGTAGCGGTTTTGACTGATGCTACTGGCCCATATGCGCATATTGCATATTTTAATACACGTTTGAACGACATGGGCAACCGCTTTACTGATTTAAATGCAACTGGTGATTTTGGTTCTTTCAGTGCAAAAGTCGGCGTAGCTATGGATGATCAGGTAATTGATAAAGATTGGAACTTCAACGAGTATTTCAATCGTCTAGACGGATCATTAGCGCCAGTAAACCATGTCATTGACGCTGGTAATAACTTAGCGGCTGTAAATGGCGCATATTACGGAAACCCAACTTGGGGCAATTGCTGCACGCGTGCATACGATTTTGAAGTTGAAGGAACATCGCCTTACGTTGCGCTTTTCGGTTCAGTTGACGCCCTCACATGGGATATCAGTTACCGCCAAAACAGCTATGATGTAAGCGGTTGGTATGCTGAAGCATCAACCCAAGCAGCTCAAGATATCAATGGTGATGGTGTAGTCGGTGCTAACGAGCAAAATGTAAACTCTATCGATTTGGCGAATAAGAAGACTGTAGACACAACTGTCGACTTCGACGCTTGGTCAGCTGGTGCAAATTATGCTCTTAATGATGGCTTGGCTCTTTTTGCAAACGTTTCTGAGGGTGGCAGTTTAACAGCTCCTGACCGTTTAACAGCAACATTTACAAAATTGACAGCACCTCTTGCTGGAGATGCGACTCCTAATGACGAGTCTTTCTATAACCAGGTTGAGCAGTATGAAGTTGGTGTGAAGTTTGTTGGCGACAATGGTTCACTTTTCGTCACATACTTTAATGCAGAAGTTGACGAAGCCGCTGCTTATGAAGCAACGTCTCAAAGATTTTTCAGCACATCGTTTGAAGCAGATGGTTTTGAAATTGAAGGCGATTACAGCATGGGTAACTTTAACCTAGCTGGTTCACTTACGCTGACAGATTCAGAAATCACGGCCTCAACAACTGCTGCAGAAGTTGGGAATAAGCCACGTCGTCAAGCTGATTACATCTTCAACATCTCACCATCTTACCAAGCTGAAGGCTGGAATGTTGGTTTGAACGTTTTCGGTACGGATGAAGCTTATATCCAAAACGCAAATGGTTTGAAGTTTGACAGCTACGAAGTTGTCTCACTTTTCGCAAATCTTGATCTTCAAGAGAATATGGTTCTTAGCTTGAATGTTAACAACCTGTTTGACCAAGAAGGTTTCACAGAGGGTGAAGAGGCAACAGCAGTTGCTGGCGGTTACGTTCGTATTCGTCCAATCAACGGTCAGACAACATCTTTGACGCTGAAATACAGCTTCTAATTTAGTCTAACTGTCTAATTGATAGGCCTGCCCATTTATTTGGGTGGGCCTATTTTTTATCCCTAATCACGTCATTTTCTTGTTATGTTGCACTTAGTTACATGTAGAGGTTTTATAATGCGCAAATTGACCATGGCGGATATTGCAAAAAAAGCTGGCGTCGATATTTCGACCGTGTCGCGCGCACTCAATAATAGTCCACTTGTTAAACAGCATACAAAAGAACAAGTTCTCGCCATAGCTGAAGCTTCTGGTTACGTGGTTAATGCATCAGCGCGCGGTCTTCGACGACAGGCAAGTGATACGATCGGGCTCGTTATCCCGCTCCGCCCGGAGTCTGGGCAGTCTATCTCTGATCCGTTTTTCCTTGAAATGATCGCAGCTGTTTGCGACGCAAGTGATAAACATGGTTATGATGTGATTATTAACCTACCGCATGAAGAAAACTCCATCTCTGAGAGGCGATTGCTCTCCACCGGCAAGACGGATGGGATCATTATTGTTGGGCAAGCGGGGCGAGACTCGCGCTTGCGGGCGCTTGGTAGCCTGTCTGACAAAGTCGTTGTTTGGGGCGTGCAAGGCGAAGATGACGGCTATACAGTCGTCGGTAGCGATAATTTTCAAGGCGGGCGTTTGGCCGGCAGTCATTTATCCAAAATTGGACGGCGTAATATCGTTTTTTTGGGTCCCGTAAATTTGCCGGAGGGGCGCGCACGCTATGACGGATTTTGCGCCGCTTTATCGGATGTTTCTGCTCGGGTTGATCCCGAGTTGGTGGTCGATGTCGACTTTAATGCAGGGGCGGGCTACGAGCGTATCAGTTGGTTGCTCGATCGGGGCATTGCGTTTGATGGTATCTTTGCTGCTTCTGACGTTCTCGCATTGGCGGCAATGGGCGCGCTTCAGGAGAGGGGGCTTTCTATTCCTGATGATGTGTCAATTGTCGGATACGATAATGTAGCAGAGGGGCGGCGCGGCCTACCGCCTCTAACGACTGTTGACCAAAACATAAAACAGGGTGGAAGTATCATGGTAACGCAGTTGCTCAATAAACTCGCAGGCGCGCGTGTTAATAGCGTATTAACGCCCACTGAGCTCATTATTAGAGGGTCATGCGGTGGCCATTGAATGACGGCTTTAGGCCGGGTTCACTGCGACTGGGCGGTTGATTGGTTCTGGCTCTGCGGTTCAATCTTTTATGGTAACGTTCGTAACGGGGCCAAAGCTTAACATGGTCTCCTGGCCTGCGTTTTCGGTATATGGACTAAGCAATGTTATGTGACCGGCATCGAGATCGAGGTCGATAATGCTTGAGCCGAAGTAATGCTCAACAGCTGGTTCGTAATCCCCTAGTCTTCCGATCAAGTTCCATGGGCCTGTGGGTTTAGGGCCTCGGTATAAGTGTAAGGCGTGCGTTACTTCCGAGTCCGGTTGGCCCTCAAACAATCTATCGCAGCTGGATATTAGCAGGGCGAAGCAATTAGATTTTTTATCATAATAAATTTTAGGAACTTCAGCTTGCGTGTACCTGTCTGCGTCGGGCAAATGAACAGGCGGCAGAAGTGTGTCTATTACTAGGCTCCCATGCTCTGTTTCTTTGAGCGTGGCAAGAGCGAGAGCGGATTTACTGGGGGCTATTTTGGCCGACCATACCGCGTAAAGTTGGTCTTCATGGTCATAAAACAGAAATGGGTCACGCCAGCCCAGAATAGGTCCGCCTTCTTCGCCCGTATTCGCGCCAAGACGATCTCTGGGGGCGAGGTAAAAGCCAGCTTTAATGATAGCGTCATAATCTGCTTCGGGCGAGCTTAGGCATGCCGCGGTTGTAAGGTCTGGACCATCAAAATCATCGCCAAAAGCGACGCAAATATTTTGAATGAATGTATGGTTATTATCGGGTGCTCTAACGCCAGTATAGCCATAAGCGACTTGGCCATTCTTGAGCTTGAGAACCGACCCGCTCCAGACATTATGCTGATCCGATTTATCTTTATTGTGGCGTGGCGTTATGCAGGCGCCAAGATCACGCCAAGTCGTTCCTGCATCTGTCGATTTGAAGTGACGTATATGAAAACCATAATTATTGCGTGCATTTGGTGCGATCGGTGTCCCGTCGGGTTCTTGTTTATTAAGCGCCAAGCAGTAGAGATGGAGGTCTTCTCCGTCTTTGCTCGTCCACGAGTCCCATAACCACAGGTCAGGGTGTTTTATAGTTCCTTTGAATAGTCCATCATGGGGCCCATGAATGGGCAAATAACGTTCTGACATTGTGCGCCTTAGCCGTTGCTATATTCAGAGCTGTCATTGGCGGAAAGCGCTTTTGCAGCTGGATCCGTGAGCCAATTCCAAGCAGTCATTGCGAATAAACATGCTGCGGCACCAGTTGCAAGATAGAAACCATATTTCATATCGCCGCCACCAATACCATCAGCGACAAGAGCCATTGCAAGTGGGGCAAAAGCGGCCGAAACGGCCGTGAAAAACAGAATTAATCCGGCAACGGCTCCATGATCTGCCTTTGGCAAGCAACTGATGCCTTTGGAATTTAAGGTTGGGTACATCATCGACATGAAGATGCCGGAGAGCGGCAAGAGGAATACGACCGCCGATTGGCCAAACCATGCGCTGCCAGCGAAGCAGAGGAAAATGGCACCACTGAAAAGAAGCATAACGATTTTCCAATCAATGATCCGCAAAACAAATGCGCCAAGGAAGCGCCCAATCGCCCGCAAGATAAAAAAGATCATAACAGCATATGCAGCAAAGACAGCAGATAGACCCTCACCACTAAAGTTTGCCAAGAGGCTCGGGAGCCAAACAAAAATAGCAACCTCACACGCGACATAAAGTGCGATCGCCATTGAAAAACCCATTGCATATTGATTTTTCATAAGGGAGAAACCGCGCATAAGTGAGGCGGGCTCCTCTGATTGGCGTTTGTGATCTGGGTATTTCGTAAAAATCGCAATAAGTATCATGGTAGCACAAAGTAGGGCGGCGATGACATAAAGCCATGTCCAGCTTATGCCTCGTGAGGCAAACCAAACCACCAGCATTGGCCCGATAATAGCCCCGATGCCAAAAAAACCTTCAACCGCATTCATTTTGGATGTGTGGTCTTCTGTTGAGTTTGCGATGTCTCCAACAAGCGCCAAAGCCGCAGTTTTGAAAACGCCGATCGCCAGACCCGAAATACACAATAATATTAAGTATAGCTCGAAACGTTGGTCGAGAACGAAAGCCATACTCGCGAGGCCATACACGGTAAGCCCGCCAATGATCGTCGTTTTACGTCCAAATCGGTCTGCGAGAAAGCCCAAGCCTATTCCGCTTGCAGCGATCGCCACCATGGTGGCCCAATGGAATGCGCTGGCCTGAACATTGGTTAATTGCATATCGACTTTGGCAATTTTAATAATCTCGCCAACTGCGTCGGTTGTCATGGCAAACATGAAGAACATTGCATAGGTAAGCGACGTTACCGCTATGATGGAAACCACGGCCCCCGCTGAAGTGGTCGATTGTGGCTGATTGGACATGTTTCACCTCACGTCGAATGATTTTTTAAGGCCTTTGCTTTGCGGCCCAAACTAAATGATTATACTTATTCAAATTTATATTAGATATAGCCGATAAATACAATCGATTGTATAAGCGTGTCAGAATATTATTGAAGTAGATGCCGGCGTGTGGTGCAAAGCGTCGAGACCATTTTAGGTCTTGTCGGCGGTAATAGGAAAAGCATGGAATGACTGAATTATTAGCAGGTATAGATGCGGGTGGCACAAGCTTTAAATGCGGTTTAGCTGATGCGACCGGCAATATTGTTGCCAAGTTTCGCGTTGGCGTGACGACCCCTGAAGAAACAATAGGTGCCTGTCTTGAGCAGTTCGAGCAGCTTAGTGCTAACCATAATGGCCATATTGCATCGCTCGGTATTGCGAGTTTTGGGCCTCTTGATCGCGATAATGCCTCTGAAACCTATGGTATGATTGGTACAACGCCAAAACCAAATTGGTCGCATACGCCAATGATTAAACCGTTTTCAGATCGTTTCGGGTGTCCGATTAAAATTGACACGGATGTAAATGGCGCATTGATTGCTGAGATGACTTCTGGTGCTGCAAAAGGCGCAGAGAGTGCTGCATATATTACGATTGGGACAGGCATCGGCGCGGGGTTATATGCCAATGGTGGGCTCTTGGGGCAACCGTCGCACCCTGAGTTTGGACATATTCATATTAAGCGGCACGCAGTGGATGATTTTTCTGGCGCATGCGGGTTTCATGGTGATTGCTTGGAGGGGCTTGCGTCTGCCACAGCCATTCGGGCGCGCTTTGGCCCGCCGGAAGATATCGCGGAGGATCATGTTCTGTGGGATATCGAAAGTTATTACCTCGCGCAAGCCTGCCAAAGCCTTTATTTAATGTTCCGAACAGATAAGATCGTCCTCGGTGGCGGCGTTATGCAGGCCCCTTTTTTATTAGATAAAGTGCGTGATCAATTCGAGACGCTATTGGCCGGATATGCGGGTATGACAGGGGCGCTCGCATACACGATTATTCAGCGTGCGGGACATGGTGATGATGCTGGTCTAGAGGGAGCTTTTTGTCTTGCGCGGGAAGCGCGCGACGTTTCTGAATAGTTAGATGCGTTTAAGGAAGTATTTTTGCATAAGTGAAGATTATGATAGGTGAGCATTATGATATGAGTATACGGAATATTTTAGACTGCGGATTGCAATGACGTCATTTTGCAACGACTTCATTGATACTTTCTGTAGAGACGTCATTGATACTTACTGTAGAGACGTCATTGATACTTACTGTAGAGACGTCATTGATGTTTAATGTGAAGATATCGGACAAGAGGTATTTGTGTTTGCCGATGCATTAGGCCAATACAAGCATTAAGCGGCAAAGTTACATCCAGTGTTTAGAAGCATTGATATTAGAACTTTATATCAGGTAACGCGTGAGGCCGTGTTTAGAGGTAAATAATGATTATAGAAAAACTAAGAGCCGCTCCAATCGTGCCATTGATTAACGCGACCGATCCAAACCAAGCGATCGCGACAGTCAAAGCTCTTCATCGTGGTGGCCTTGAGGTGGTTGAGGTCGTCCTCCGTAACGATGCGGCGCTTGATTGCCTCGCCGCCATTGCTGAAGCTTGTCCAGAATCTTTTCTTGGTGCAGGAACAGTATTGAGCCGGGCTCAATGTGAGGACGCCGTTGCGCGGGGCGCACAATTCATCGTCTCTCCCGGGCTGGATGAAGCCATTGTCGACCTTTGCAAAAACCGAGGTTTAGGTATCTTCCCGGGCACAGCGACAGCCACTGAAATGCAACAAGCTTGCAATCTAGGGCTTCAAGCAGTCAAATTTTTCCCCGCCTCGCTTGCCGGGGGCCCAGAGATGATAAAAGCCGTTGCTGGCGTTTTCCGTCAATTAAGCTTTATGCCAACGGGCGGCGTTTCAGAGCATAATTTGGCCGATTATCTGGCGATCGATCAAGTTATTGCTTGCGGAGGAAGTTGGCTCACCCCCGCGCCAGAAATCGCCCAAGGAAATTATGAAGCTGTCACACAACTGGCCCAAAAAGCGATCGTGATCGCCCAGAATGCGCGCGCCATAAAATAAATAAGATGCGCGCAGTTTCGAGCGCCGCTAATGTAATATTTGCTGGTAAGCTCTTGATTGAGAAGGGGCGAGATTTGAAGATCGTTCATATTATTTTTACAGATAACTTTGCGGGCTCCGAGCGTCATTGCGCTGACTTAGCCAATGCGCAAGACGAAAACGGCGATGATGTGTATCTGGTTTTGATGCGGCAAACAAAAAAGCCATCCATTAGTGATCATCTTCGCCCCGGCGTAACGATTTTAGAATTGAATTGGTTTCAGCGGCGTCTTGGTTTAGCGCGGACGATCTCTACCATTTCGCCCGATATAATCCATGCGCATCTCGGGCGCGCAGCGCGCGCACTTCAAAATATTGATTGCCCAAGTGTGGGTACTTTACATGTTAAGTATAAAGCCAAGGACCATGATCACCTTGATGGTATTATCTGTTTAAACGAAGCCCAAGAGGGACGGCTCGCTCATTTAGATTGCAACAAGGCCGTTATCGGAAATTGGGTAACGCCATATCCAGAGCCTGATATGGCCTTTGTGAACGCAGAACGCGCCCGCCTAAATATTAGCGATAATGCTTTTACCTTTGGCTATATGGGTAGATTAAACGCACCTAAAAATGTTGATTTGTTAATTTCGGCATTCAAGGATATGCCACGAAATACGCATCTGATGATCGTTGGTGATGGTGAGGAACGCCGAGCCCTAGAGGCGCTCGCAGGAGACGACGCACGTATAACTTTTTTGGGTGTAAGGAGTGACGTCGGTAATTGTTATGCGATGATGGATTGTTTGGTTCTACCTTCACGAAATGAGGGGTTTCCGCTCGTCCTCGGTGAGGCCATGCGTTTGGGATGCCCTATTATTTCATCTGAAACAGAGGGCGCTTTGAGTTGCTTGCCAAAGGGGGCACCCTTTTTCGCAGTAGGCGATCGGCAAGGCTTGATCGCGCATATGCACGACGAGCTGCGTAAGGGACGCCGGCGTATGACCTATGACACGCGTCATCTAAAACGAGAGGTTCAGGTCGAGAAAATAAAATCGTTTTATAATTCGGTCATACGCGCTTCTTAAAACACGCAATATTCAAAAGCTGTTTAGCGGCGCTCGATATAGGAATGATCAAAAACCGTGTAATCACCATTATAATGATAGTGATGCGTGCGCATCATACCCTCAGAAATTTGAGGGTTTACGCGTTTTACACATTTCTCGGAATAGTTATCAGGCGATATTTCTGTGACTTCATTGATTTCAAACGCATAGCCATATTGGGCGCGTGCCTGAACTTGGTTGACACGATAAAATTTTCCAGCGCGTTCGAAAAATCCAGCGTTTCGTGCCTTTTTGCTATCGAAAATAATTGGGTTTCTCTCTGCTGGCGCCCAGGTATCAGACATTAAATCTGTAGCTGAAAATAAGTGTAGTTCTGACTGATGATCTGATCTGTCTGCGGAACAAATATTTGTGAGTAAGTACCACCGACCCTCTTTTTCAAAAGCAACGGTATCAGCCGCATCAATATTATCCATGATGACTTTATGTAATCGCCAGTCATGAGGAAAGCTATGCGCTTTATATAGTCGGATTTGCCGTGCCGCAGATGTTTCCGGGATCATAAAAACATCTTCTCCAGCCTGAAACACAAATGGAAATGAGAGGTGGAAGGGTTCATCAAGAACAACTTCGGGCGAGCTGGTGGTTTGTTCGGCTAGTTTAAGAACGGAAATCTTTCCTTTTTTTTCATCGGGAAAAAAATCTTCGGCAAAGCAAAAAGTCTCTCCCTTTACGCTGATCACATAGGGGTCAGCTAGAAAGCGACTTTTTGGGTTAGGAATCCGCGAGGCCATGCTCATGTCGGTCGTAAGACCGTCATCTTTTAAAACGGAGATCGACCAAAGGGGAGCGCGGCGACGCACTGATTTTTCCCAAAATTTCTTAAGCGGGTGACCTAAAAACGATTTAATTGCATAAGCGCCTATGTCCCTAAGGTGCGGGATATAGGCGCGGGTCTGCGGCGCCGACTGACCGGCTTCGAACTCTTGCGTATTGCGATAAACCCATCGCCCTTGATCAGCGCGCTCGCAAATTAGCTTTGCGATAAAGGCATGCGCTTTAAGCGTCATATTGGCGTGGGTGAGGCGCCAGCGATTGGCGCTCATGATTGAACCTGCAATGGCAACCTGCGGTAAAGCGCGATGCTTTTCGGTAATGCTTATTGAAAAGTCGGCGCAATCATCATTTCTGCATGCGGCCTCGAATATATCCGGCGAGGCCCCAAAAGAGATTTGTAAGCGATCGCCTTTTATTTGTGGTGCTGCATGGTTCGGGTCGCTTTGGCTAAGCCAAATGACGGCATCGAAAACTTGTGCATCATTTAGGGGGTTATCTAAAGGCAACATCCTGAAATCGGCTTGCTGGGTCAGCCATTTATATTGCCGGCGTTTGGCCACCAGTTTTTGCTCGAGAGAAAATACCAGCCGCAGCGCGAGAAGGGCCGCGCGGTCTTTAACTGTTTTGACGATGGGGGCCGTCTTAAACAGTGCGTTTGGAACGAATGTTTCGTTTTGGCGATCATTGTCTTGCGCGCGCGCCATGACGGAAATACTAAAATCCCGATTGGTTGCTTCAAGTGTGCGTATCAGTTGATTGATAGGTCCTTTTGGTGAGGCCTCGTCGATGATAAGGGCTATCTTAAAAAGGTCGTCTGACATTAATTCTTAATGCTGTAAACATTATCCTCGATATAGACAAAGTCTCGATCATATTTGGAGACGGCTTTTAGGAAATTACGAGATTTCCCTTGATTGGGCAGCATCCAGTCATGAAGCTCGATAGAGAGAAGCGGCAAGTTAGCGATCCAACCTGTGTTGCTCGAGAATAAATCATCCTCAAACCCTTCAATATCGACCTTGACCATAAATAATTCATAAACATTCTTTTTATCAGCTTTAGCTGTTTCTTTAACGATGTTCGGAATCGTTGTGATAGCAATACCTGTCGGCTTGTCAGATAGCTCAACGCGGATGGCGTTGGCGCTGGCAGACTGGTTTTGAATATTTGCAAACCCAGCCTTAGCTCCAATGGCGGCTTGCTCTATCGTGACGTTTTTATGGGGTCGGCAGTTTTTGCGTGCAATGTCCACATTGCTGAGGTCAGGCTCAATGCCAATAATTTTGGCTTTGGGAAACTCTTTAGCGAAGTAGCGACTGGCAAGCCCAGAGTTTGCACCACAATCAATGATAAGAGGGATTTTACCTTCCTCAATCATTACCTGATAAGCGTCATAAATGCTGGCGCAGCGGCTGAGGCGTTTTAAGTTATAATTATGGTTGGTATAAATCTCGTCAGCAGTGAGCGAGTCCACGTAATGGCGCGCGCTAACAGAAAAAATAGACTTATCCGCCTTATCAAAGAACAAAATAAAGGGGGACTGCCACCAGGTAAGACGCACAAAACGCCGTTTTTTGTTCAAGACGCTCGCTGGGAGTGCTTTTATGAATTTTCTGAAGTTGCGGATCGCTAAGCGGATGTTCACTTTAAATGTCCTTCGTCACATATTGATGTGCGCATATCTTCAATATGCTCAATGAATTTTCTATCGTAATTCGATCTTAATGACCATAGGGCGCGTAAATGTGGCTTTTCGTTAGTTTTTTCGCCATGGAACGTCGTTATTTTCAATTAGAACCTAAATTCTCGCAAATCCTTGCGAGGTGGCGTCGCTCTATACGGTAAGTGCAGAAATAGAGTGCAGAAAAGTGTCAAAACGACGTTAATTTTGTTGCAGTTAAACAAAAAATCCTCTAATGCTCAAATTAGAGCAGTCATGAATAATAATCAAATAAGACTTCATGTGAGACACGGTATCGGAGCATTTTGCATGAGCAAGCCCCGTGCGGTAGCCGTGGAGGAAAGCGTTTAGATGGCCAGTCGCCGCCAAAACCAGCAAGAAGAGGTCCGCTTTAAAGTCATGCGCCTTTTGGCGGAAAACCCCGAAATGTCAACGCGGCAAATTGCAGACGAGGTCGGTATATCAAATGGTACCGCTTATTACTGCCTATCGGCCCTCATTGATAAGGGGTTGGTCAAATTAGGAAATTTCTCTGCCAACCCACGCAAAGGGCAATATGCCTATTTATTGACCCCAACAGGGATAAAGGAAAAGGCGATACTGACATCGCGCTTTTTGGAGCGTAAGCGTCGTGAATATGCTGAGTTGCGTGCTGAGATCGTTGCGCTTGAAGGAGAAGTCGGCGATCTGAATTCGGAAGCTTCTGAGCCGCAGTTTGGCAAGGCGTTGAGGCAGAAGTAAGATTGTAAGAACCGTGAGCCGATTACACTTTTGCGATCAAAACTTAAGAGACCGCCGCGAGCGTTTAAATACCCTTATGAGACGTGAGATAACAGATACGGTGAGCGTTTAATGCGCGTTCTGGTAACAGGCGGTGCTGGCTATATTGGCAGCCACACATTGGTGGAGCTTCTGACAGAAGGTCACCAAGCCTTTGTCATTGATAATCTCTCAAATGGGCATGAAGAGGCTTTGTCTCGCGTCAAACAGCTCGCCAATAAGGATTTTGGCTTTGTTAAGGGTGATGTTCGCGATCGTGACGCGCTTGATAAGGCGTTTTTGGAGTTCAAGCCCGAAGCCGTTATCCATTTTGCTGGTCTCAAAGCCGTTGGTGAAAGCGTTGAACAGCCGCTTACTTATTATGAGAATAATGTCGCGGGTTCAGTGGAGCTGCTAAAAGCCATGGATGCACATGATTGCAAGAAAATCGTCTTTTCTTCATCAGCCACGGTCTATGGAACACCCCAATATTTGCCGCTCACGAATGTGGGAGACAGCGAACTAGTATTGGTGGAAGTGCAGATCGGAGAATATCTAAGCGAGGATGATATTGTGCGCCTCGATGATGTTTACGGGCGTGTGATTGATGACGAGTAAAACAGATAGCATGGAAAATAATCGCTTGATTGTAGATCTAGACGGCACAATTACGATTGAAAGTGACAGAGATTATGCCGACAAGGAAGCCAATATAGCCGTGGTAGAGAAACTGCGCGAATATGCCGAGAGTGGCTACCTGATTACTATATTTACCGCGCGCAACATGCGCTCATTTGGTGGTGATTTATCTTTGATAAGAAAGCATACGCTGCCAATCATCGAGACCTGGCTCGCTGTGAATAATGTTCCTTATGACGAAATCTTAATCGGCAAACCGTGGCCGGGCGAGAATGGGTTTTATATTGATGACCGTGCCATTCGGCCAGACGAGTTTTGTTCTTTGGAAGTTGATGAGTTAAG
>ENA-OUOG01000757-OUOG01000757.1-marine-metagenome-genome-assembly--contig:-NODE-757-length-40979-cov-6.047162_pt1 | contig 40979 bp, 40 predicted proteins | sample MGYA00248635_ERZ508505 | MGnify/ENA primary metagenome ERZ508505 (study PRJEB26176, sample SAMN06267871) | marine metagenome | isolation source: Saanich Inlet, British Columbia, Canada | place: Pacific... | reverse complement strand
TGAACAGCTGGGTAAATCATCATTGGAGTTTCATATGGATTTTCATCTACAATCTTCTCATACATTTGGAATAAGTTTCCATATTTAGTTTTAACAATTTCTTGTCCTAATTTTCTAACTAAAACATCATCGTTTTCATCTAAACCTTTAACGTGTGCTTGTTCTTTTCCATAACGCATAAAAGCTGAAGCAAAATCTAAATATACTGCCTCTCCTGTTGCATTTACACCAAAACCAGCATCGCAACGTTCTTTTGCTGCACGAGAGGCTACATCACGAGGTACTAAATTTCCAAAAGCAGGATATCTACGCTCTAAATAGTAATCTCTATCTTCTTCTTTTATTTGCGTAGGCTTTAATGTTTTATTACGAATAGCCTCGACATCTTTTTTATGTTTTGGAACCCAAATACGTCCATCGTTACGTAAAGACTCAGACATTAAGGTTAGTTTAGACTGATGGTCTCCAGAAACAGGAATACAAGTTGGGTGAATTTGTGTGTAACAAGGGTTTGCAAAGTAAGCACCACGTTTGTGTGCTTTCCAAGCAGCTGTTACGTTACTTCCCATAGCATTAGTAGATAAGAAAAACACGTTACCATAACCTCCTGTTCCTAAAACAACAGCGTGGGCTGAGTGTCTTTCTATTTCACCATTGATTAGATTTCGAGTAATGATACCTCTCGCTTTACCATCGACCTTAACAACGTCAAGCATTTCATGACGATTGTACATTTTAATTTTTCCACGTCCTATTTGACGGTTCATTGCAGAATAGGCACCTAATAATAATTGCTGTCCTGTTTGTCCTGCTGCGTAAAAAGTTCTTGAAACCAAAACACCACCAAACGAACGGTTATCTAATAATCCACCATATTCTCTTGCAAAAGGAACACCTTGTGCAACACATTGGTCAATAATATTAGTAGAAACCTCAGCTAAACGATACACGTTTGCTTCTCGTGAACGGTAATCGCCTCCTTTTACAGTATCGTAGAACAATCTGTAAGTAGAGTCTCCATCACCTTGATAGTTTTTTGCTGCATTAATTCCACCTTGTGCTGCAATTGAATGCGCACGTCTTGGAGAATCTTGAAAACAAAATGCTTTTACATTATATCCAAGCTCTGCTAAAGTAGCAGCTGCAGATCCACCAGCTAATCCTGTTCCTACAACAATAACATCTATGTTACGCTTGTTTGCTGGATTTACTAAATCGATATTATTTTTATAATTTGTCCATTTGTCTGCAATTGGACCTTGAGGTATTTTAGAATCTAAAGCCATAAATCTCTCTGTGTATTAATGATTAAAATAGTGAAATAACGCAATAAAAATGAATCCTAATGGAACTCCAATTGCATAAACTTTACTAAACCCTTTTAATCCTTTAGTATATTTGTTATTTGCTCCAACCGATTGGAATGCTGAGTTGAAACCGTGTAATAAATGTAATGCTAAGAATACAAATGATATAACATATAGTGCAACTCTCCAACCGTCAACAAATTTATGTTGTAAGTGCTCTAAGTATCTGTAACCACTATCTGCATTGTTTGGGTCTATAAGGCCTGACATATCACCTTCTATAAACTTGATGTTTATTTCTGGAAACCAAAAATCATAAAAATGTAATGCCATAAATCCTAAGATTGCAAGACCACTCCAAATCATGTTTCTACTCATCCAAGTAGAATTTGCACCACCATTGTTTTTAGCATAGCTGATTTGTCTTGCTTTATTATTTTTAATTTCTAGAACAAATCCCATTACAAAATGGAAAATAACGCCAAAAATTAGCACTGGTTGTAGTAGATACTGAATAACCCAAAATGTTCCCATAAAATGAGATACATCGTTAAAGGTGTCTCCATCTAAAACAGAAAGCAAGTTAATAGTAAAATGCTGAAGTAAGAATACCATAAGAAAGAGTGCCGAAAGTGCCATCGCAAACTTTCTTCCTATTGAAGAATTTAAAATTCCGCTCATTGTTTTTGTAGTTAAAGTATAGTTACTACAAAGATAAGGCTCAATGGATATTGAAACAAATTTTAACTATTATTTATGCTATTTAGAATGGGTATAAGTTAAAAGTTAAACCTAGCAATTATTTAATAAATATAATTTGCTTAATTAGATACACTAGGAATTAAACCACGAAGTCCCATATCTACAACTTGCTCTCCAGCAGCTGGCTCGTATTTCCCATCGTTATTTACTTCTGTCCACTCAAAACTATTATTTATAGAGAACGATAAAACCACTTCAATATCTTCAGTTTCGTTTCCTGTAATAGTGAATGGTGTAGAAAATTCTCCTGTAACTATACAAGATCCTTGAGGAATTGGAGATGAGTTAAATAACGGATTAGGAACAGTAGTTGCTCCTTCTGGTGCTTGGCCTTGGGAGGTAAAGCCTAAGGCTTCAAAGGCCCAAAAGCCTTGAAGTTTGTTTTCGTTTACAGTAAAGGTGCTACCATTTATATTAAAAGAAGAAATATAATTATTAAAGCCAACAAAACTACCTAGAGTTCCAGTAATTTCAATCCCATTTGCTATAAGATTAATACCTCCTTCTTGATATGCAAGAGATATACGAACCCATTCGTAATTTCCTTCTGCAACTTCGCTTAAAGGGATGGTTACAAACGTTTCGTTATTTCCTGCAAACTGCGCATTTTGAAAATCGATTGCAACACTTCCACCTTGTGTAGTTTCAGTACCTTGAAAAAGTATTTCGCCTTGACCTAATGCTGTAAAAGGTGTAGGAGCTAGTTCTATATAATTAGCACTCATTCTGGAGACAACAAGAGATTGTGCTGCGTTTCCTGCTGGAATTGTAGAAGGCTGCCCAATATTGTTTAATCGTTCTTGATTTGGGTCGAATTTAAATTTGATAATAAGATTAACTTCAGAATTATTTCCTACTGATTCATTATTATCACTACTACACGACACTAAAAAAATAGCGATTGCAAATACAGTAAATATTATATTTTTCATTTTGAATATGTTTTTTATAAAACTATATAACGTTATTTTTATAAAAGTATTATTCTACTTCTAAACTAGTAGTTACTCCATTAATATAAATTAAGTATTCTCCTTTTGGTAAATAATATTTGTTGTTTTTAGCTTTATTAATGTCTATTTTAGTGTTCTCTTTTAAAAGCTTCTTTCTTCCTTTTTCTGTTATCGACAAATCATAATCAACATAATTAAAACCTAAATCTGCATTAGCTACTATGGTTTTTAAGACTGTGTTTTTATCACTTCTAATTTCAATAGTCTTCTTTTCTGCTGTATTAGCAAAAAACTTAATTTGTGTTGAGGGTTCGTAAGGTTTCATCCATTTACTCCAGCTATTTCCCCAACGACTACTTGCTCTAATTTTATTGATATTAAATAAAGTTACGGCTTCGTTCATTAAACCAGTATTCATTTTTTGTAATGGCTCTACGTTTGTTTTGTAGATACTTCTTCCGTGCGTTCCTAGTAACAAATCGTTACTTGCTTCTTGCAACACCATATCGTGTACTGCAACAGCAGGTAAGTTCTTAGAGAAAGCTTCCCACATTTCTCCATTATTAAACGACACATAAGCGCCATTATCTGTGCCTAAGTATAAGATGTCTTTATTTACATGATCTTCTCGAATAACATTTACTGGAGTATTTGGGATATTAGAATTAATAGTGGTCCAAGTTTCTCCATAATCTTCAGACATATAGACATAACTAGTAAAATCATCAAATCGATAACCATTTAATGTTGCATAAACACGCTCTTTTTTATGCTTTGATGCCACTACTCTAGTCACCCATAAATCTTTTGGTAAATCTGCTGTTATGTTTTCCCAACTGCCACCTCCATTTTTGGTAAGTTGCACATTTCCATCATCTGTACCAACATAAATTAAACCAAAATCGAAAGGCGATTCGCTAATGGTTGTTAATGTTCCATAAGCTACATTTCCTTTTTTACCTCCTTGTGTTAGGTCTGGCGAAATGACTTTCCAAGTGTCTCCTTTATCCATAGAACGCATTAATTTATTACCTCCTAAGTATAAAATGTCTTGATTGTGCCTAGATAAATGAATAGGTGTTTGCCAATTAAAACGATATGGAGTTTCGCCTAATTCATGTTTTGGTTGAATATATTTTTGAGCTCCTGTCTCTCTATTAATTCTGTAATAATTTCCAAACTGGTAACCAGTATACACTATGTCTGAATTGCGATTATCAATTTCAATTTGCATACCATCGCCACCCATTATACTTTTCCATGGATACTCGCCATTTTGATGCCAAGCTTTATTTTCTGGAGCATTATGAGCACCAACCCAAACACCATTATCTTGCAAACCTCCATACAATCTATATGGTTTTTGGTTATCTACATTTATAGCATAAAATTGCCCTACTGCTGGACTATTGTTTTTTATCCAGCTTTCTCCATCGTCGTATGTAATATTTACGCCTCCATCGTTTCCATTAATTAAATGATTTGTGTTTTTTGGATTAATCCATAACGCGTGATGGTCTGCATGCACATTTTCTGCACTTATAGATGTAAATGTTTTTCCGCCATCTTTTGACTTTATTATTGGTACACCATAAACATATATGTGATCTTGATTATCTGGAGCCACATGAATGTGTCCAAAATAATAACCGTAGCTATAGTATAAATCGTCTAAATAATCTTCATGAGTTTTGTTCCAGGTTTGCCCACCATCTGTACTTTTATAAACCTCAGCACCAATAACTGGTGTATCGAACAGCATAGAATTTGCATCTTCAAGATAGTGAGCCAAATCAATTGGTTTTACATTTCCGCTACGAACCATTTGTTTTACGTTTTCGGCTCTGTATTTTTCTTGAAATCCATTAGTCTTTAAAAATCCGTTAAGTTTTTTATCATCTAGATCTAAAAAGACTTGAGTACTCATCGTTTTAAAGTCGTCTTTTTTAAGCCCTCTAGTTTGTTCTTTTTCTCCTTCTAAAGGTCTTCTAAATTGGCTATCATGAATAGCATAAACAATATTATCATCGTAAATTGCCAATCCTATTCTACCCACACCTTCACCTATTGGAAAACCACTAGCATCGGTAGATACTTTAGTCCAAGTTTCTCCAGCATCAACACTTTTACAAATGGAAGAATTGTTTCCACTGCCATCAAAATTCCATGCTTTTCTGTCTTTAGTCCAAGACGATGCAAACATAACATTATAGTTATTTGGTGCATGTTGCACATCTATAATACCACTAACATTATCTACAAATAGTGTTTTGCTCCATGTTTTACCACCATCTTTTGTTTTATAGATGCCTCTATCCTCACTTTTAGAATATAAAGCTCCTGTAACACCAACCACAACTTCGTCTCCATTGTTTGGGTTTATTAAAATACGTCCAACATGCTGCGAATTTGGCAAACCTACATGTTCCCATGATTCGCCATTATTGGTCGATTTTAACATACCTATTCCAGAATAGGAAGAACGCGAGGCGTTGTTTTCTCCTGTTCCTACCCAAATAGTTCTAGTTTTCCAGTCTACAGCAATATCACCAACATTCTGGGTTTGAGAGCTGTCTAGAATTGGCATAAAAGTGGTTCCGTTATTTGTAGTGTGCCAAAGTCCTCCTGAGGCATAACCAACATAAAATTCTGTTGAATTTTCCGGGTTTACCGCTAAATCCACAACTCGACCACTCATTACCGTTGGTCCAATATTTTGAAAAGGAACATTTTTAACTAAAGACTCTTGTTGTCGTTTCGTTTTTTTCTGAAGACTTTCTTCAACCTTATTAGAATTTAATGTGGCTTGTTGGGCTTCAGTATTTAGAATAGCTAAAAAACAGAATGCAAGAAAAATTTTGAATTTCATGTAGATAATATTTAAGACCTTGAAGGTAAGTATTCTGTTAAATATGAGCAAAACTGAAATGCTTTTTAGTAATAAAATGTTATTTTTACGACTCAGAGATTTTTTAACTTCACTAAAAAAAAATACTATTATTAATAAAATTTCCATTGCTAATGGAAATAAAAATAAATTCCTCAATGAAATACCACAAAATAGATTCTTCTCTTTTTATTAAAAACCGTAAAAATTTTATGGCTCATATGCAACCTAATAGCATTGCTGTATTTAACTCTAACGATATTTATCCTATAAGTGCAGATAGTACAATGCCTTTTGAGCAACATAGAGATATCTTTTATTTAAGTGGTGTGGATCAAGAAGAAAGTATTTTAATACTATATCCAGATTCTCCAAACCCAAAAAATCGTGAAGTCTTATTTTTAAAAGAAACAAACGAACATATTGCTGTTTGGGAAGGCGAAAAACTAACCAAAGACGCTGCTTTTGAAACTAGCGGAATTAAAACTGTGTATTGGCTACAGGACAAAGAAAAGTTGCTATTTGAAATGATGACTCAAGCTGAAACCGTTTACATTAATACTAATGAGCATTATCGTGCAAACATAGAAACAGAAACTCGCGAAGACCGTTTTACAAAATGGTTAAAAAATAAATATCCTGCACATCGCGTTGCAAAAAGCAATCCAATTTTACAACGTTTACGCTCTGTTAAAGATAAACTAGAATTAGACTTAATACAAAACGCTTGTAATATTACAGAAAAAGGATTTAGACGTGTTTTAGAATTTGTAAAACCTGGCGTTTGGGAATTTGATATTGAAGCAGAATTTATGCATGAATTTTTAAGAAACCGCTCTAAAAAATTCGCTTATACTCCAATTGTTGCTTCAGGAAATAACGCTAACGTGTTACATTATATAGAAAACAACCAACAGTGTAAAGCTGGTGATTTAATATTGCTTGATGTTGGTGCAGAATATGCAAATTATTCTAGCGACATGTCGCGTACTATTCCTGTTTCTGGGAGATTTACAAAAAGACAAAAGGAAGTTTACAATGCTGTAAACAGAGTTAAAAACGACGCTACAAAACTATTAGTTCCAGGAGCGCTATGGGCAGAATACCATAAAGAAGTTGGTAAATTAATGACAAGCGAATTATTAGGCTTAAGCTTAATAGATAAGGCAGATGTTAAAAACGAGAATCCAGATTGGCCTGCTTACAAAAAGTATTTTATGCATGGCACAAGCCATCATATGGGATTAGATACGCATGATTATGGTTTATTACATGAACCTATAAAAGAAAATATGGTGTTTACTGTAGAGCCTGGAATTTATATTCCAGATGAAGGTTTTGGTATTAGATTAGAAGACGATGTCGTTGTGCAGAAAAGTGGAGAGCCTTTTAATTTAATGCGAAATATCCCAATTGAAGCTGATGAGATTGAGGCATTAATGAATAAATCTTAACTTTAACAAAGAGACTGTTCTTAAAAACTATTTTTATGCTTTCTAATTTTAATAAGCTTATTTTAGTTATTTTTTCGACTCTGTGTTTCTCTTTTCATTCGGAAGCTCAATCTCAACCAGAAAGATTTATAGATGCTTCTTTAGGTTTTGGATATAGCTTCCCATTTGATGAAGTTGATATTATGGGTTCCGGTTTCTATGCAGAAGGAGAGTATGTGCTGCGTTATTCTAAATGGATTGATTTTAGACCTTATGCTGGACTAATATTAGCAACTTCTAATGATAGTGATGCACAATTAGCACAATTTGGTTTTAAGTCTACTGCACAAGCTTTTATGGTTGGTGGAAAGGTTAGGCTTACTTTTCCTATTCCTTGGATCGCTCCTTATTTAGAAGGTGGACTAGGTGCTTCTTTAGGTTCTTTTGAGACTATTACTCCTTTTACCAATGTAAAGAAAAGCGGTTTAACTCCTCATATTCCAATAAGTATAGGTTTAAAGATTGGTCGCAAACATAGATTTGATTTTTCATTCTCATATTATTTTCATCCATCTGCCGAACAGTTTACAGGTTCTGCTGCGTTTGGTTTTTCTTTTCCATTGAGTCAAAACCAAACAAAAAAGGTGTAGATTAAGACTTGAGGGTGTTTTGTGAAAAAATGAAACTTCGTTTTAACGATAGATAAAAATATTGTCTTGCTATTCTTAATTATAGCATCGTTTTTTTTGTAGTAATCGTTTTAATATTTAATACTACAAATGTTAATATTGCTGGTAAAAGCCATCCTAAATTTTGATTAGCAAATGGAATAAGTGCTTTTAGACTCGTTAAACTGCCTTTTGGCAATAAAAATACTAAAAAATCTGGAATACTAAATATAAAAGTTACCAAAGCAACACCTTTAAAAACAGTTGAGGAAGCATATTTTTGTGGTATTACATTTAATATAATAAGGATTATAGTTATTGGATAAATAAACATTAACGCTGGTAAGGCTACAACAATAATATAACTTACATCAAACTGTCCAACAAAAACACCTATTAAGCAAGAAATAACAGCTGTAATAGTATAAACTATTTGTGAATTTTTAAATAGGCCTTTAAAAAAATCTGCTGTACCAACAATAACAGAAACTGCTGTAGTAAAACAGGCTAATGCTATTAATACGCTTAAAAACACATTGCCTATGTTTCCTAAAGTTTTTATGCTTAAACTAGTTAATAATTCTGGTCTAGAAATGGAAGCTTCAAATTCGGTATTATGTAATGCTCCAACTGCAATCATTCCTGTATATATTAAAAATAATCCAATGGCAGCTACTAAACCTGATTTTGCAATGATTGCTTTTTTATCTTCAAATGAAATACCTCCTTCAAGATTTAATGATATAATAACAACACCTCCAATTAAAACACCTCCAAGTGCATCATACGTTTGGTAGCCTTCAAGCAATCCTGCTATTATAGCTGGAGAGTCTAAAACTGATGGGTTCATACTCTCTGGTGAAGTAAAAAGTCCAATACCTATTATTGCTAAAAGAATTAAAACTATTAAAGGCGTAAGAAACTTACCTAGTATACTTAATATTTTGTCCCTTTTCATGATAAATATGAAAGCAATTCCAAAATAAAGAGTACTAGTTAATAAAGAGGATGAATTAAAGAAAGGCTGAATAGCCATTTCATGAGTTACAGCAGCTGTTCTAGGTATAGGTAAGGTAATAGCAATTATATAAACACATAAACAATACACTAAACTAAATAAAGGAGACACTTTGCTACCAAAGTCTAACATAGTGCCTTGCAATCTTGCATGACCAAATAATGCTAGCAATGGTATTATAATTGCAGATGCTATAAAACCAAGCGTTACAAGCCACCAGTCTGGTCCAGAATTAAAACCTAGTTGTGGTGGCAATATTAAGTTACCTGCACCAAAATAACTGGCGAATATGGCAAAACCAATTATTAATATTGTTTTTCTATTATTCATTTCTGAAAAATTATCTTTGCCAAGATACTAATTTCAATCTATGTCGTTTTTCCACAAGTTTAAAAATTTAAAGATTCATTACACAGACCAAGGCTCTGGAAAAGCCATTGTTTTACTACATGGTTTTTTAGAAGATTTATCTATGTGGAATATTATTGTTCCTGAATTGTCTAAAAAAAATAGAGTTATTTGTATCGATTTATTAGGTCATGGTAAAACAGGTTCCATAGGCTACGTTCATAAAATGGAAGATATGGCTGAAGCCGTAAATTCCGTTTTAAAACATTTAAAACTTCGTAAATACATTCTTATTGGACACTCCATGGGTGGTTATGTGGCTTTAGCTTTTGCAAAACGACACACTGAAAGTATTAAAGGTTTATGCTTATTAAATTCTACTTATGAAGCTGATGACAATGAGAGAAAGCAATTAAGAATTCGTGCAAATAAAATGGTACAAACCAATTACGAAAATATGGTTCGCATGAGTTTTGCTAATCTTTTTAGTGAAGAAAGCAAACTAAAACAGACTGAAGCTTATAATACTGCATTACAAATTGCTTTAAAAACTCCTCTTCAAGGTTATATGGCTGCTAACGAAGGCATGATGCAACGTGTAGATTATTCAACTTTCTTTGCAAAAGCTACCTTTAAAAAAATGGTATTATTAGGACAAAAAGACACTATTTTAAATTCAGAAAACATCCTAAAGTATACAAAATTGCATAGTATTGAAACCCATGTTTTTAGTGAAGGACACATGAGTCATATAGAAAATAGTAAGGCATTTATTACAAAAACAATGCGTTTCGTCGAAAAAACATAACTTTTAATCGGTTTTTTGTTTTTTATACTTAAGTTTAACTAATCAATAGTCCCAACTATTTTAAATAAAAAACCTATGTCTGTATATTGTAATATTTTTGGTCATCGATTTGAAGTTTCTAAAAAAGTAACATACCACGTTAGTGAATACAAATGCGATAATTGCAGTAAAGAATTAACTACCAATAGTGATGGTGGATTAATAGAACTTACTCCTAAATTTAGAGAAATAAACTCTATTTTATTCAGAATATACAGTAAAAGACAAGCTAGACAAATAAGAAAAGAATTACATAAAGCCTACAAAATATCTTCTTAACTCTCAAAGTTTTTCCAACCTTGAGCTTGTAACGGAATTTTTGTTTCTGCTCTGGTTACTAGATTTGCTCCAGAATTTTCATCTGTCATAAAACCAATTACAGTGAAATTTGGATTTGCTTTTATTTTTGGAAAATCGTCTTGAGAAATAGTCATTAACAATTCGTAATCTTCGCCACCATTTAGTACAACAGTAGTACTGTCTATATTAAACTCTTCACAACTAGAAATAACCTGAGGATCTAAAGGCAGTTTATCCTCATATACATCACAACCCACTTTACTAGCTTTACAGATGTGTAGAATTTCAGAAGATAAACCATCGCTTATATCTATCATTGCAGTTGGTTTTACATTTAAGTCTTTTAAGAGTTTAATGATATCTTTTCTTGCTTCCGGTTTTAATTGACGCTCCATTATGTATGTATAAGCATCTAAATCTGGTTGATTATTTGGGTTTACTTTAAACACTTCTTTTTCACGCTCTAAAATTTGAAGTCCCATGTAAGCTGCTCCTAGATCTCCAGAAACCACTAATAAATCGTTTGGTTTTGCGCCTTTTCTATAGACAACATCATCTGCATTAACTACTCCAATTGCAGTAATAGAAATTAGTAATCCAGAAGTAGAAGATGTAGTATCTCCTCCAACAACATCTACATTATAAATTTTTGATGCCAACGCTATACCTTCATACAAAGCTTCTAATGCTTCTAATGGAAAACGATTTGAAACAGCTATAGAAACTGTGATTTGAGTTGCTTCTGCATTCATTGCATAAACATCAGATAGATTGACTATGACAGATTTATAGCCTAAATGTTTTAAGGGCACATAACTTAAATCAAAGTGCACACCTTCAACCAACATATCTGTTGTAACTACAATTTGTTTCTTTTTAAAATCTAAAACAGCAGCATCATCACCTATGCTTTTAATGGTCGAGCTTTGTTTTATTTCAAATTGCTCAGTTAAGTGTTCTATTAACCCAAACTCTCCTAGTTTGCTTAATGGAGTTCTTGATTGATTTTTATCTTCTATCATATTGCAAAAATAAGAAGTTGAAACACAAATTAAGCAAAATTATTTTTTAATTATTTGATTTATAAAAACAATTAAGGTGATTAAAATTCCATAAAAAAAGAGAAAAACATAAAGTAGAATACTAGCATTTTAACAGTAAAACTGAATATTATATAGTTTTTTTAATTAATTTTGTTGGTGCCCTAATTATTAATAAACCTCATGTTTAAAAATTACTTTTTAGCAGTATTGCTATCATTTTCTTTTCTTAACGCTACAAATGCTCAAACTCCATGCGAATCCGGAATGGCAGGCATTTATCCTTGTAATGACTATGACTTAATGTCTAGAATCCCAATATCTACTTTAGCAACCTCATTAGGTAATCCTGAAGGTAGCGATGTTTGGGGATGGACAGATTCATTAGATGGAAAAGAATATGCCATTATTGGCACAACAAATAGTACTGCATTTGTTGATGTTACAAATCCTGTAAATCCTATTTTTTTAGGACGCATAGAAACAGCAAATGGAAACACTTCTTTTTGGAGAGACGTAAAAGTATATAATAATCATGCGTTTATAGTTGCAGATATTATTGGAAATCATGGTATGCAAGTTTTTGATTTAACCATTTTAAGAAATGGTGTAGATCCAGATTTAACTTTCGATGGTAATCAAGTATTAAGATATCAAGGTGATGGTGGTCCTGGAGATTTAGTGATTGGGAGTTGCCATAATATTGTAATTAATGAATCTGAAGGTGTTGCTTACCTCGTAGGCTGTAATTCGGCAAATGGAGGAGGTCCTATTTTTGTAGATATTACAAATCCTGCTAATCCAACTGTTCTTGGCGATTATACATTAGGTGGTTATTCTCACGATGCGCAAGTTGTTACTTATACTGGACCAGATACAGATTATTACGATCCAGCAAATGGAATTACTAATAGACAAATATATATTGGAAGTAATGGGAATTCAGATAAAGTAGTAATTTTAGATGTAACTGATAAGTCTAATGTAGTCCCAATTAATGCTTTCGATTATCCTCAAATTTCATATGCACATCAAGGGTGGTTTACAGAAGATCAACGTTATTTTATTTTAGGAGATGAAGTAGATGAACAAAGTTTTGGTAATAATTCTAGGACTTTAATTTTCGATTTTCAAGATCTTAATGCAGATTTTGATCTTGATGTAAATATGGATCAAATACCAGATTTAATAAACATCTACTCAGGACCAACTGCTGCAATTGACCATAATGGATATGTAAAAAACAACACGTTTTATTTAGCTAACTATAGAGCTGGAATGCGAGTTCTAGATGTCCCAACACTTATCTCAGCTAACAATTCATCTTCCGAAATTGGTTTTTTTGACACTTTCCCAAGTAGTAATGGAGCAAGTTTTAATGGTGCTTGGAGTATTTATCCTTATTTCTCAAGCGGAAATATTATAATTAGTGATATAGAAAGAGGGATGTTTATTGTAAGAAAAAGTGGCACACTTAATACAATTGAGTTTACTCAATCTTCTAGTTTTTCATTATCGCCAAACCCAACAACATCTATTTCTACATTAAAAAGTAATAACGACAACTCAATAATAACTGTAGAAATATATAATATTATAGGACAAAGGGTATTTAATAAAGGCAATATAAATAAACAAGAATTCGTTTTACCTACAAAAGATTATAACTCTGGAGTTTATTTAGTTAAGATAAATAATTCTTTAACTAAGAAACTGGTTATAAAATAAAAATTACAGAAAATGAAAAAAACAATAAAAATTGCATCACTTCTAATAATTTGTTTCACATTAAGTGTTGTAATTCAAGGTTGTCAGGATGAACCTGTAAGCATTGCAACTTTTGTAGATACTGATAACGATGGTATTCCAGATGATATTGATAACTGTCCATTAATAGCAAATCCAGACCAAGCAGATGCTAACAACAATGGTTTAGGTGATGTATGTGACAATCAACCTCTTTCACCTTGTGAAAATGGAATGGCAGGAATATATCCATGTAATGGAATAGATCTATTAGCTGTTATAGACACACAAACTTTAGGAGGAAATGCTAGTGTGGAAGGTAGTGATATTTGGGGATGGACAGACCCAACTAATGGTAAAGAATATGCATTAGTAGCATTAACAAATAGTACTGCGTTTGTAGATGTTACTAATCCTATAAATCCAGTATTTTTAGGAAGATTAGACACAAATGCAGGAACAAGTTTTTGGAGAGATGTAAAAGTTTATAATAACCATGCCTTTATTGTTGCCGATAATGTTGGTGCACATGGTATGCAGGTTTTTGATTTAACAAGATTAAGAACTGTAGCAAATCCTCCAGAAACTTTTAATGCAGATGCTGTATATAATGGTGTTGGAAGTTGTCATAATATTGTAATAAACGAGAGTGAAGGCGTAGCTTATTTAGTAGGTTGTTCTTCAACTAATGGTGGTGGCCCAATTTTTGTTGATATATCTAACCCAACAAATCCCACTTTTATAGACGATTATACAGCTGGAGGATACTCTCATGATGCTCAAGTAGTAACTTATAATGGGCCAGACTCAGACTATACAGGAAAACAAATATATGTTGGTAGTAATGGTAATACAGACAAAGTTGTTATTTTAGATGTCACAGATAAATCTAATGTTATTCCAATTAGTGACTTTACCTACCCACAAACAGCTTATGCACATCAAGGTTGGTTTACAGAAGATCAAGCATATTTTATTTTAGGAGATGAAGTAGACGAACAAAGTTTTGGTTTTAATACAAAAACATTAGTTTTCGATTTTACAGATTTGGATAATCCTATATTATCGTCAACCTATACTGGTGAGACAGCTGCAATAGACCATAACGGTTATGTTAAAGGGAACGAATATTATCTCGCTAACTACAGAGCTGGTTTAAGAATACTAGATATCACAAATATTTCTGCTTCTAATAATGCAATGACGGAAACTGCATTTTTTGATACTTTTCCAAACAGTAACAGTGCTAATTTTAATGGTCTTTGGAGTGTTTATCCTTATTTTGCTAGTGGTAATATCATTTTAAGTGATATTGAAGGTGGTCTTTTTATTGTAAGAAAAAGTAATTAAATGAATCAAAAAAGACACATACTAATTTGTTTACTAGTTATAGTTACTGCTTTAAGTTGTAAAAATGATGATGATAATATTACACTTAACAATCCATCAGCAATAGGAATACTAGAATCTGTTAATACATTTGGTGGTTCAAAAAATGATAGTGCACAAGAAGTTGTAAGCACGAGCGATGGTGGTTATGCTGTGCTTGGTTTTACACAAAGTATGGATGGAGATATTCTAGATAAACAAAACGAAAGTTTCGATTTTTGGGTACTAAAATTCAATGCAGAAAATGAAATAGAATGGAATAAAACGTTCGGAGGTACAGCAGATGATAAAGGGAGCGATATTATTCAAACTACAGATGGTGGTTTTGCAATTCTAGGTTCAAGTTTTAGTAACGACGAAGACGTTTCTGGAAATCAAGGTCAAAATGATTATTGGTTAGCTAAACTAGACGCTTCAGGTAATATTTTATGGCAAAAATCTTACGGTTATCAAGGTGCAGATTATGGTATATCTGTCATACAAACAAGTGACTCTGGATACTTAGTAACTGGAGTTTTAGATGTCACTGCATCTAATGGAGAAGGGAATACATCTAGAACCAGTAATAGACATGCAGGTGGAGATTATTGGGCAATAAAGTTAGACGCTTCTGGAACTATAGAATGGAGTAAATATTATGGTGGTTTATTTACAGATACACCTGAAGGAAGTGTTGAAACAGATGATAACGAATTTATTATTGTTGGTGGTTCAGATAGTATGGATACAGATATCTCAAGCAACATTGGTTCTTACGATTTTTGGGTTGTAAAAATTTCTAATACAGGAGCAATAGTTTGGGAAAAATCTTTTGGAGGAGATGAAATTGATGAAGCTTGGTCAATTACAAAATCTAACGATGGTAATTTTATTATTGCTGGAGATACTAGAAGTAACAATGTAGACGTCTCTAATAATATTGGAGCTGCAGATTTATGGTTAATTAAAATTTCAACTAACGGAGAATTACTTTGGGAAAAATCTATTGGTGGAACAAGTTTCGATGTCGCTAGAGATATAACTCCTACTCAAGATGGAGGCTTTTTAGTTGCTGGCAGCTCAAGAAGTAACGATGTAGATGTAACAGAAAATAAAGGACAAAATGATGCATGGGTAGTTAAAATAGACAGCAACGGTTCTATTGAATGGGAAAAATCTGTGGGAGGAACAAATATAGATTTTGCCTATGGAATAGTAGAATTAAATAATAAAAAAGTGGTAGTCGTTGGTGATACAACAAGTAACGACGAAGATATAATTCAAAACAAAGGCTTTACAGATTTATTGATAATTAACATTGAATAAAAAAAGAATATAATGAAACAGATTTTTGCTTTATTAATGTGTGTTGCTTTAGCATTAACTTCATGTGGTGAAGATATGGATGACAACGCTCTTTCAAATGCAAACATAAACTTTAAATTTTCGCATACTTGGGATAACACATTAATAAATAGTTCTAATTTAACGACCCAAACGTTAACTAATGAAAATGGCGAAAATATTAACATAACTCGTATAAGATATCTTATTTCTAAACTACAATTAGTAAATAGTTCTGGAACAACTTTTACTTTCGATGGTTATAAATTTACAGATTTAGAGAACGAAGACACCTATAATTTTACACCAGAAAACAACTCTATTCCTACAGGAACCTATACTTTAAAATTTGTTTGGGGATTTAATGAAGAAGATAATATAGATGGTGCCTATTTAGATTTAAATAGTGCTTCTTGGAATTGGCCTGCTATGTTAGGTGGTGGCTACCATTTTCTTCAATTTGATGGCATGTACAATGTAGACACAACACCAAGTCCATTTAATTATCATAATGGAACAGCAAGAGTAAGTGTTGGTAATTTTGAGCAAAACTTTGCTATCATTGAATTAGAAACACCACTAAACATAACAAAAAATGCAACAATTAATGTAAATATGAATATTTCAGAATTCTTTAAAAACCCAAACACATGGGATTTAAATGTTCTAGACACACCACTAATGCCAAATTATAATGCGCAAAAAATGATGCAAGAAAATGTAATGAGCGTATTTAATGTAGAAGGAATTACCCAATAAAAATGAAAAACTGGATTGCATATTTATTATTAATCGTTTCCGTTTTAGCTTGTTCTAAAGAAAATGCCTCAGATACAGAAACGTATGAACCTACTCCATTACCTCTTAATATTCCGCAAATTTTTTCAAATAATATCATTCCACCAGTAATACCAAATAACAACCCACAGACGGTTGAAGGTGTTGCTTTAGGAAAAAAACTGTTTTTCGATAAAACCCTTTCTGCAAATCAAACAATAGCGTGTGCAAGTTGCCACGCACCACAAAACGCATTTACAGATAACACTCCAACAAGCGATGGCATAGATGGTATTTTTGGTACTAGAAACTCAATGCCTTTATTTAATTTAGCATGGAATTATGGAGAACGTTTTACTTGGGACGGAAAAGAACTTAGTCTAGAGCGTCAAGCCATAGAACCTGTACAAAATCCAATTGAAATGCATAGCGATTGGGATGATGTAGTCGATAGATTACAAGCAGACAACGACTATCCAGAATTATTTCGTTTAGCATTTAAAACTAGCACAATAACTAAAGAATTAACAACAAAAGCAATAGCTCAATTTGAACGCACACTTATATCTGCAAACTCAAAATTCGATAGATTTTCTCTGGGACAAGCAACATTAACACCACAAGAACAAAATGGTTTAAACGTATTCATGGATGAAGAAAAAGGAGACTGCTTTCATTGCCATGGAAACCCAAATAACCCATTATGGACAGATAATGTTTTTCATAATAATGGTTTAGATGCCACATTTACAGACCTTGGCTTAGGTGGAGTAACAGGTGATCCAAGCGACAATGGGAAATTTAGAAGCCCATCACTTAGAAATTTAGCGTACACTGCTCCATATATGCACGATGGTAGATTTGCAACATTAGATCAAGTAATAGAATTTTACAGCACTGGATTACAACTGTCTCCCACTATAGATGCTTTAATGAAAAAAGTAGACCAAGGAGGCGTTAATCTATCTGCTCAAGATAAAGCAGATTTAAAAGCCTTCCTGCTAACGCTATCAGACCCTTCTTTTCTTTCTAATCCTGACTTTCAAGACTAAATATTTCAAAACTTATTTTGTATAGGTAATACCTATTAAACCATATGCTAATATAATGTTAGCACTCATTGTTAAAAGCGACTAATATTGTATATTTGCACTCTATTTAGAGTAAATCTATATAAGATTATGATAAAAGTTTCTGAAACAGCAAAAAAGAAAGTCGTTGAATTAATGAAAGACGACGGTTTTAATCCTACAAAAGATTTTGTTCGTGTTGGAGTTAAAAGTGGTGGATGCTCTGGTTTATCTTATGACCTAAAATTTGATAAAGATCAAAAAGAAGAGGATAAAATTTTTGAAGATAATGGTGTAAAAATCATTATAGATAAAAAAAGTTTTTTATACCTTATAGGTACAACATTAGAATATTCTGGTGGATTAAATGGCACAGGTTTCGTGTTTAATAATCCAAACGCTAACCGAACTTGTGGTTGTGGAGAAAGTTTCTCATTATAAAAATTGAAAGAACGCATTATGTCGAAATATACAGAAGACGATTTAAGAGAAGAACTTAAAACTAAAGAATACGAATATGGTTTTTATACAGATATTGAGTCTGATACATTTCCTATTGGATTAAACGAAGATATTGTTCGTGCCATTTCAAAGAAAAAGGAAGAGCCAGAATGGATGACAGAGTGGAGACTTGAAGCCTTTAAAGTTTGGAAATCTATGGAAGAGCCTAATTGGGCAAACGTAAATTATAAAAAACCAGACTTTCAATCTATTGCATATTATTCTGCACCAAAAACCATAGATCCTAATAAGACACTAGACGATGTAGATCCAGATTTGCTAGCCATGTATAAAAAGTTAGGAATCTCTGTCGACGAACAAAAGAAAATGAATAATGTAGCTATGGATATTGTTGTAGATTCTGTTTCTGTAGCAACAACATTTAAAAAAACATTAGGAGAAAAAGGGATTATTTTTATGCCTATTTCTGAGGCTATTCAAGAACATCCCGAACTTGTTAAAAAATACATTGGTACCATTGTGCCAACAAAAGACAATTTCTATGCAGCCTTAAATAGTGCTGTATTTAGTGATGGCTCTTTTTGCTACATTCCAAAAGGTGTAAAATGCCCAATGGAATTATCTACTTATTTTAGAATAAACCAAGGTGGAACAGGACAATTTGAACGCACACTAGTAATTGCAGACGAAGGTAGTTATGTTTCTTATCTAGAAGGTTGTACTGCACCAAGTCGTGATGAAAACCAATTACACGCTGCTGTAGTAGAGCTTATTGCTCTTGACGATGCCGAAATAAAATACTCAACGGTTCAAAACTGGTATCCTGGAAACGATAAAGGTGTTGGAGGCGTTTACAACTTTGTAACCAAAAGAGGTCTGTGCGAGAAAAATGCAAAAATTTCTTGGACACAGGTAGAAACTGGAAGCGCAGTAACCTGGAAATATCCAAGTTGTGTATTAAAAGGAGATAATTCTGTAGGAGAGTTTTATTCTATTGCAGTAACAAATAATTACCAACAAGCAGATACTGGAACTAAAATGATTCATTTGGGAAAAAACACCAAATCAACCATTATTTCTAAAGGTATTTCTGCTGGAAAATCTCAAAACTCATATCGAGGTTTAGTACAAGTTAGCTCTCGAGCAGATAATGCTCGTAATTTCTCTCAGTGCGATAGTTTGTTAATGGGTAACGAGTGTGGTGCACACACCTTTCCTTACATAGAAGCAAAAAACAAAAGCGCCATGATTGAGCACGAGGCCACCACAAGTAAAATTGGCGAAGACCAAATTTTTTATTGTAACCAACGTGGTATCGATACAGAAAAAGCAATTGCTTTAATTGTTAATGGCTTTAGTAAAGAAGTACTAAATAAATTACCAATGGAGTTTGCTGTAGAAGCAAAAAAACTATTAGAAATTAGCCTTGAAGGCTCAGTAGGATAAACCAAACATTAATAAAATGAAGAAAATTTTCATGCTCCTTTTATGTCTTTCACTTTTTACTAATTGTAAAGAAGAAACAAAACAAGAAACAACTGTAGCTAACGAAAATCCTTATGGGAAAACTGCAAAACAAAGTGACGGCTTAACGCTTTTAGGTGGAGAGTTTTCGTATTATGCAGATGCAGCAGTGCTACAAATAGGAAGTAGTTCTATTTATGGTGTCGTGTTAAACGATAAAATGAAAGAACTTTACACCATGGGAAAACCATATAGAACTGAACCAACAGACGGAATACAGGTGCAAGTTCGAGGTAAAATTATACCTAAAGAAGAAGGGAAAGAAGGTTGGCCTAACAGTATAGAAATTAAAGAAATTATTAGTGTTAAAGCATTAACTAATAAAAATGAAGTGATTAAAATTGGAAAATAAAACTATGTTACAAATAAAAAATTTACACGCAAGTGTTGAGAATAAATCGATTTTAAAAGGAATTAACCTTGAAGTAAAAGCTGGTGAAGTACATGCTATTATGGGACCAAATGGTTCAGGAAAAAGTACTTTAGCATCAGTTATTGCTGGTAAAGAAGAATATGAAGTAGAAAAAGGACAAATTCTTTTAAATGGTGAAGATTTAGAAGATTTAGCTGCCGAAGAACGTGCTCATAAAGGCATATTCCTATCGTTTCAATATCCTGTTGAGATTCCAGGAGTTTCTGTAACAAACTTTATAAAAACAGCAATAAACGAAACTAGAAAAGCAAAAGGTCTTGAAGATATGCCAGCAAAAGACATGCTAAAAATGATTCGTGAAAAAGCTGAAATGCTAGAAATAGATCGTAAATTCTTATCACGTTCTTTAAACGAAGGATTTTCGGGTGGAGAAAAGAAACGTAACGAGATTTTTCAAATGGCAATGCTAGAACCTAAACTAGCAATCTTAGACGAAACAGATTCTGGTTTAGATATCGATGCCTTACGTATTGTAGCAAACGGTGTAAACAAATTAAAATCTAAAGACAATGCAGTAGTGGTTATTACTCACTACCAAAGATTGTTAGATTATATTGTTCCAGACTTTGTACACGTATTATATAATGGTCGTATAGTTAAATCTGGCGGAAAAGAATTAGCGCACGAATTAGAAGAAAAAGGTTACGACTGGATTAAAGAAGAAGTAAATGCGTAAAATTAGTAAGCTGTGATTAGTTTGCAGTAAGTAGTTACTTACTGTAATGTAATTACTATCAATATTAAAAAAGTAGTCAAGTAACAAAGTGTTGTTTCCTTTTGAGTGAACTGAAGACTGAAGACTGATTACTGAAGACTTATAATAATGGAATTAAAAGAAAAATTAGTATCATCCTTTTTAGTATTCGAAGACACTATAGATATAGATTCTCCTGTTCACGATATTCGTAGTGAAGCCATCAAGACATTCGAAACTAATGGCTTTCCCTCAAAAAAGGAAGAAGCTTGGAAATATACCTCATTAAATAGTATTTTAAAACATGACTATAGCGTATTTCCAAAACAAGAAAACGCATTAGAATATAGAGATATAAAAAAGTACTTTATTCACGATATAGACACTTATAAAATTGTGTTTATAGATGGTAAATACTCGTCTCATTTGTCTCAAACCACTCACGATGGTATAGATGTTTGTTTAATGTCATCGGCTTTAAACAAGCCAAAATACAGGCTGATTATTGAAAATTATTTTAATAAAGTAGCCACAAAAGATAGTTTAGCATCTTTAAACACGGCATTTTCGAGTGAAGGTGCTTACATTCACATTCCAAAAAATAAATTGGTAGAAAAACCAATTCAAATTATACATTTCTCTACAGGAAACGAAGCGGCTTTAATGCTTCAACCTAGAAATTTAATTGTTGTAGACGAAAACTCTCATGTTCAAATTATAGAGCGTCATCAAAGTTTAACAGATAATCCAGTACTTACAAATAGTGTAACAGAAATATTTGCAAATAAACGTGCTATTGTTGATTACTACAAAGTTCAAAACGATAACAAAAATGCGTCTTTAATAGATAGTACTTTTGTAAATCAAAAAGATCAAAGCCATTGTTTAGTGCACACATTTTCGTTTGGAGGAAAACTAACGCGTAATAATCTTAACTTCTATCAAAATGGAGAGCGTATAGATTCTACAATGAAAGGCATTACTATTATAGGCGAAAAACAACACGTAGACCATAACACATTAGTGCACCATATAGAACCTAATTGCGAAAGTCACCAAGATTATAAAGGTATTTTTGCAGATAGTTCAACAGGTGTATTTAATGGTAAAGTTGTTGTTGAAAAGCTAGCCCAGAAAACAAATGCGTTTCAATCTAACAATAATATTTTATTGAGTGATAAAGCATCTATAAACACAAAACCTCAATTAGAGATTTTTGCAGACGATGTAAAATGTTCTCATGGCTGTACTATTGGACAACTAGACGAAAGCGCCTTGTTTTACATGAAACAACGTGGTATTCCAGAAAAAGAAGCAAAAGCTTTATTAATGTTTGCTTTTAGTAACAACGTTTTAAATTCTGTAAAAATTCCAGAATTAAAACAACGTATCACTAAATTAATCGCCATGAAATTAGGTGTTAATATTGGGTTTGACTTATAGTAACAAAATCCAAAACAGATAAAAAAGCCTCTAACTAATATAAGTTTGAGGCTTTTTTATTTCTAATGTTTAGCTAATTTATACTTTTGATAGAAATATAAAGGCATTAACCCAAAGTTTAAAAACAATAAGCCTATAGAAACTATAACTCCTCTGTAAGGCCAATTTAAAAATTCGAACATGGCTCCAATTCCTAAAATAAAAAAGGTTAAAAAGCCAACAATATAAAATGATTTTTTCATGTGTAAAGGTTTAAGAAAATTTGTGATTAGATTTTTTATATTTAGAATAAAAAATAAGCGGTATTACTCCAAAAGCAAATAATACTATTGCAACAATTAATAGTGCACTTGAATAAGGCCAATGCATTATTTTAAATAAAGAACCAATTACTAAAAGCATAACCATAGCTAAACCAACCATAAACAATAAGTTATTAATAACTCTTGCTTGCTTAGCAAACTTTTGAAAATTAGTTTCTAATTGTAAATTTTGAAAACTAGAATAACCACCAAATTTTTGTAATGCCTCTTGATAAAGCCTATTAAAATCGTTAGAATCTTGACTTTCAATATAGGTGCAGATATGGTCTACTAAATCTTCTTTTAAAGCCTCAGATTTAATACCATGAAACTTTAAACTGTTCTCTATAAACTCAACATGTTTGTCTTCTATTTGCATTATATAATAGGTTTAGGATTAAAAATTAAGTTTAAAGTCGCAATAAAATTATTAATTTCTTCGGTTACTTCTTCTACTGCTTTTTTTCCTTCAGATGTCACTTTATAATATTTTCTTACACGTTTACCAATAAATACTTTCTCGGTTTCTAATGTGCCTTTGGCTTCTAACTTATGTAAAATAGGATATAAAGCACCTTCAGAAATGTCAATCTTATTAAGTGTCAATTTCTTTACTTCTTGAGTAATCTCATAACCATACATTTGATCTCGCTCACTAATGAGTTTTAAAATAATAGGTTGTAATGTCCCTTTTGTTAATTCTTTACTATACATAGTACAAATATACATTTTATTTAAATGCATATATAATAAATATTAAAAAAATTATCTTTTATATTTTCTTTATACATCTTTTATTAAACAAAACGTAAATTTGTAGTATGTTAAATTTGAAGAAAATAAGAGCAGATTTCCCTATACTTTCACGCAAAGTAAATGGTAAACCACTAGTGTATTTTGATAACGCTGCAACCTCGCAAACTCCACAACAAGTTATAGATGTTATTGTAGATTATTATAGTAATTACAATGCAAATATTCACAGAGGAGTACATACTTTAAGTCAAGAAGCAACAGATAAATATGAAGCTGCAAGACAAACAATTCAAGCACATTTTAATGCTAAACATGCCTACGAGATTATTTTAACTGCTGGAACAACAGAAAGTATTAATCTAGTCGCAAGTGGTTTTGCTTCTATTTTACAAAAAGGAGACGAAATTATAGTTTCGGCTTTAGAACACCACAGTAATATTGTGCCTTGGCAAATGCTATGTGAAAAAACTGGTGCCATTTTAAAGGTCATTCCTATGAACTTAGAAGGCGAATTGGAAATGGATAGTTATACTCAATTGCTTTCTAATAAAACGAAGTTAGTTTTCGTCAATCATATTTCTAATGCATTAGGCACTATAAATCCTATAGAAACTATAATAGAACAAGCTCATAATGTAGGAGCTGCTGTTTTAATAGATGGTGCTCAAGCTTGTCCGCATATTAAACCAGATGTACAAGCTCTAGATGTTGATTTTTATGTGACCTCAGCTCATAAAATATGTGGTCCAACAGGAGTTGGTATGCTGTATGGCAAACAAGAATGGTTAGAAAAATTACCTCCATATCAAGGTGGTGGCGAGATGATAGACCAAGTAAGTTTCGAAAAAACAACATATGCAGGATTACCTCATAAATTTGAAGCTGGCACACCTAACATTTCTGGTGGTATTGCCTTTGGTGCTGCTTTAGATTATATGAATGCTATAGGTTTTGACAACATTTCAGAATACGAAAATGAGCTTTTAAAATATGGTACAGAAGAACTATTAAAAATTGAAGATTTAAAAATCTATGGTACTTCAAAAAATAAGACGTCTGTAATTAGCTTTAATATTAAAGGTATTCATCCTTACGATATAGGAACCTTATTAGATAAAATGGGAATTGCTGTAAGAACAGGTCATCACTGTGCACAACCAATCATGACGTTTTATAATATTCCAGGAACTGTTCGTGCTTCGTTTGCATTCTATAATACAAAAGAAGAAATTGACGTTTTGGTTAATGGTGTTAAAAAGGCTAAAATGATGCTCTCTTAAAAGTTTGGCGCCTTTTTTGTTTATATTTATTAAAATAAATATATAATCATGAAAATCATTACTATTCTTTTAACTGTCTTTGCATTAAATTCTTGTGGAAGCACTAAATCTAAAACAAATATGAAAGAAGTTTCAGACGAAAATAAAACAGAGAAACTTTCAGGAAAATACGTTATTACTTCTTTTAATAGTACTGAGGATTTACCAGAAAATATGCATTTAGATTTTGACAATGAAAACAATAAAGTCTCTGGTTTTTCTGGATGTAATACATTTTTTGGGAACTATACTATAGAAGGAAACACTATTAATTTTAAAGGCTTAGCTTCTACAAAAAAATACTGTTCGAAAGTCGAAAATGATATTGAAAGTAAAATGCTAAAAGCTATAAACCAAACTAACAACTTTAAAATTAAAAATAATTCCATAACCTTACTTAATAATAAAACAACCTTACTTAATAATAAAACAACATTGCTTAATGCAATCAAAGCAACAGATGCCAAAATAGCTCAAGAAACTATAAAAATTGAGTACAGAGCACACACTAGAGGCTATTTAAATAAAATAGTTTTAGAGAATAAAACAGTAAGTGTTCAAGAAAGTTTTAATGTAGAACCAACAGTTAAACCATGTAGTGATGAAGAGTGGAATGCAATAATGAAACTAGTTTCAGAATATAATTTAAAAAACCTGAATACATTGGAAGCGCCATCAAAAGCGTTTCAATATGATGGTGCAGCAATAACAAACCTAACTGTTTATAAAAATGGTGAAACCTACCAAACACCTCCTTTCGATAATGGGAAACCAAATCAAGAAATTGCATCTATTGTTGAAATGATTTTAAAGATTGCAAAATCAAATAAAGAAAAGAACTAAAGAATTTTGTATTTTTGCAGTTGTAAAATTTTTATAAAAATGCAAAGCATTAAAGAGATACAAGAAGAAATTATAGACGAATTCGCAATGTTTGAAGATTGGGAAGAACGCTATCAATACATGATAGATTTAGGTAAGGATTTGCCATTAATAGACGACCAATTTAAAATAGATGATAACATTATTAAAGGCTGCCAAAGTAAAGTTTGGGTTCATGCAGAATTGAATGATGATAAAATTGCGTTTACAGCAGATAGTGATGCCATAATAACTAAAGGAATTATTGCTATTTTAATTAGAACCTTCTCTAACCAACATCCTAAAGCTATTTTAGAAGCAGATACAGATTTTATTGATGCTATTGGCTTAAAAGAACATTTGTCTCCAACACGAGCAAATGGTTTAGTAAGTATGATAAAACAATTAAAAATGTATGCCATTGCATACCAAACACAATTAGATTAAGCGCTATTACTGTAAAATAAGTAATCTAATTTTATCAAAACTATTTCTGTATTTACAGAAATGAAAAAGAAATGAATATTATGAGTGAAACAATAGATACAACAAAGTTAGGAGAAAAGATAGTAGCAGTAATTAAAACCATTTACGATCCAGAAATTCCTGTAGACATCTACGAACTAGGCTTAATTTACGATGTTTTTGTAAACGAAGATTACGACGTTAAAATATTAATGACGTTAACAACACCTAATTGTCCAGTAGCAGAAACATTACCACTAGAAGTTGAAGAAAAAGTAAAATCAATAAAAGACGTAAATAACGCTGAAGTAGAAATTACTTTCGATCCACCATGGACTCAAGAGCTTATGAGTGAAGAAGCAAAGCTTGAACTTGGTATGCTTTAATTTTTATTAATATTTTAATAAATAGTAAAAATTGTCTAACGAAATAATAAATCGCGTAGCGAACAGTAAACTAGTAACTTTTGATCTTGAAGATTTTTATCCAGATGGCAAACGTGTGTTGTTTGATATAAAAGATTGGCTACTAGAAGGTCTCGTTTTACGAGAAAAAGATTTTCGGGAATATGTAAAAAATTACAATTGGTCTCAACACCAAAACCAATACGTAGCCTTAACATGTTCTACAGATGCTATAGTGCCTGCTTGGGCATATATGCTTTTAGTCGTTAATTTAGAACCATTTGTCGAAAAGGCCGTTATTGGAACTTTAGACGATTTAGAAACTTCCATTTATCAAGACATTATAAACAAAATAGATGTAGATTCTTTTAAAAACAAACCTATAATTATTAAAGGTTGTGCCAATAAACCAGTACCAGTAAACGCTTACACGATGCTCATTAAAAAATTAAAGCCCGTAGCAAAATCTTTAATGTATGGTGAAGCTTGCTCATCTGTACCACTTTTTAAACGTTAGCTAGTCTGTTATTTTTTACAAATACCTGTTTATTAAGGTTTTATGTTTTTTTCGTTTTTTGGTTAAACACTAACAAAACATATATTTGCAGTCGTTTTTAAAAACGTGCGAATATTAAATATTAAATAAAACATGAAAAAATTATTACTATTATCTGTGTTCTTTATCGGAATGGTTTCGATAAATGCACAAACTAAAGAAGAGTTACAAACTCAAAAATCTGAAAAACAAGCGATTGCAGATGCTGCTCAAGCAGAAGCTGATGCTTTACAGGCTCAAATTAATGCACTTCCAGGTTGGAAAAAAGGAATGTTTGGTACTATAGGTGGTACGCTTTCTAACTTTAACAACTGGTACTCTCAAGGTGCTCCAAATAATGCTTCTGGAAACATTGGTGTTTCTATTAATGCATTTGCAAACTTACAACAAGAGAAATTTTTCTGGAGAAACGCATTAACTTCAAACTTAAACTGGGTAAAATTAGATAACAAGGATACTAACTTAGATAGTGAAGATTTTAACCCAACAACAGACGTTTTTAATATCTCTTCTTTATACGGTAGAAAATTAAGCGAAAAGTTTGCGGTTTCTGGATTGGCTGAATATAGAACTACTCTATTAGATAACTTTAACGATCCTGGATATTTAGATCTTGGTGTTGGTGGTACATGGACTCCTATGGAGAACTTGGTAGTTGTTATTCATCCATTAAACTACAACTTTGTTTTTGCTAAAAACGATGCTATTTTCGAATCTTCTTTGGGTGCAAAAATTGTTGCAGATTATACAAGACAAATTGGAGCTATAAGTTTTAAATCTAACTTATCTACATTCCAAAGTTATAAAGATGGAGATTTATCTAACGTTACTTGGACGAACTCTTTTAGCTATACTTTATGGAAAATGATTGGTGTTGGCTTCGATTTTGGATTAAGAAGCAATAAACAAGAAGCTGCTAATTTTCAAAACGTAATGTTACCTGCTGCAGACAATAAATTACAATCTTACTGGTTATTAGGTTTAAGTTACAACTTATAATAATTTCTATTATACATAATAAAAAAGGTGAAACATTTCTGTTTCACCTTTTTTATTTGCGTTAAGGATGGCAGCGACATCCTTTTTTTGCTGCTATATATGGCAAAAAAAGATATAGCGTACAGCCTGACCTTTAGGTAACGCCAAAAATATTCTACTCTTCTTCTCCCATATTATCATAGTCGTAATCTGGATATAGAAAATGATTGTATGGAAAACGGGTTACATGGATATCGCGAACCTCGTCGTAAATACGTTTTTTAAAATCTTCAAGATTCTGTTTATTTAAAGCAGAAATAAATAGCGCGTTATCTTCTCCAACTCTATTCATCCATGTTTTTTTCCACTCTTGAAGGCTGTAATGCTCTTCTGTACGCTCTGCAATTAAATCTGTTTCATCAAATGGTTTAGGTTGGTAAGCATCAATTTTATTAAAGACCATAATGGTTGGTTTGTCTCCACTATTTATTTCGCCTAAAACTTTTTCTACCGATGCGATATGGTCTTCGAAATTTGGATGTGAAATATCTACCACATGTAATAATAAATCGGCCTCACGAACCTCGTCTAATGTGCTTTTAAAACTGTCTACCAGTTGTGTTGGTAGTTTTCTTATAAAACCAACTGTATCGCTTAATAAAAAAGGAAGGTTTTGGATGACTACTTTTCTTACTGTAGTATCTAAAGTTGCAAACAATTTGTTTTCTGCAAACACTTTACTTTTACTAACCGTGTTCATTAAAGTAGATTTACCAACGTTGGTATAACCTACTAAAGCAACACGTACCATTTTACCACGATTACCACGTTGTACAGACATTTGCTTGTCTATTGCCTTAATTTTTTCTTTTAGCAGAGAAATGCGATCACGAACAATACGTCTATCGGTTTCAATTTCGGTTTCACCAGGTCCACGCATTCCAATACCACCTTTTTGACGCTCAAGGTGAGTCCACATTCCTTTTAATCGAGGTAATAAATATTCGCATTGTGCTAATTCTACTTGAGTTCTTGCATAACTTGTTTGCGCACGTTGTGCAAAAATATCGAGAATAAGATTGGTTCTATCTAAAACTTTACACTCTAGTATTTTGCTAATATTACGTTCTTGAGCTGCAGAAAGCTCATCGTCGAAAATAGCAGTACCAATATTATTATCATGAATATATTGTCGCACTTCATCCATTTTACCTGTACCAATAAAAGTTTTTGGATTAGGCATATCTATTTTCTGTGAGAATCGTTTTTTAACCTCTCCTCCTGCTGTGTAAGTTAAAAACGCTAACTCGTCTAGGTATTCTTTAGATTTTATTTCGTCTTGATCTTTAGTAATTACACCTATTAAAACTGCGCTTTCTAGGTCTATATCTTTCTTTTCTAGCATAACTATTTTTAAAGGACAAAGTTAATCAATTGCAAGCAGATAATATTTGCTATTTTTAGCAACATTAAAACTAAAAATTTGAGACTAAACTTCTTTAAACCAAGAGAAAAACGGCATACCATAGCCTTTTATAATATTGAAAACCTCTTTGATGTTTATGATGACGAAATAACTCGAGATTACGACATGTTACCATCTTCTGAAAAAAGATGGTCTATAAAACGTTATAATAATAAGCTACGCAAAATTGGTTATGTTATTTCTAACATTGGCTTAAAAGAAGTGAAAAGGCATCCTGCAATTGTAGGCATAGCAGAGGTAGAAAACGATGCTGTTTTAAAAGATTTAATTAACTCCAAGCATTTAGAAGAACACAACTACAGCTTTGTGCATTATAACTCTCCAGATGAGCGTGGTATTGATGTGGCGATGTTATACGATGAAACTGTATTTAAAGTTGCTTTTTCTAAAACGTTTACTGTAGATTTACTTGATGATGATGGAAGTATAGATTATACAAGAGACATCCTTTTAGTGAGTGGGTTGTTTGAAGGTCTAGAGCTCCATGTCATAGTAAACCATTGGCCATCAAGACGCACTGGTGATATAGAGACCGAACAAAAACGTATGAAGGCCTCAAAAAAAGTAACTGAAATAATTAGCTTTTTAAAAGATAAAAATCCGGAAGCAAAAATTGTTATTATGGGAGATTTTAATGATGACCCAAATAGCAATAGCCTTAAAGCTTTAGAACTTAGTCATGGTTTATATAACCCAATGCGTACATTATTGTCTCATGATAGAGGCACAACGAGCCATAACCAAAACTGGAATTTATTCGACCAGTTTTTAATGACTCATAATTTTTTCGAGCGTAAAAAAAATACGCTGCGTTTTGTTAAAGCAAATATTTTTGATGAAGCGTATTTAAAAGAATACGAAGGTAAATATAAAGGAAGTCCATACAGAACTTATGTTGGTAAACGCTATAATGGTGGTTATAGCGATCACTTTCCTGTGTATATGGTTGTTTCTAAGCGATAAAAAAATAGGCTCACGATTGTGAGCCTGATTTAATTTAACAATACTAGTAGTGTTTACTTAGCACCCAACATTAATAACTCGTTACAAACCACCTCTGTTGTGTAACGTTTTATACCATCTTTATCGTCCCAAGCTCTTGTGGTTAATTTTCCTTCTATTGCTATTTCTTTGCCTTTAGTAACATATTTCTCTATTATTTGTGCTGTTTTTCCAAAAGCTACAATTCTGTGCCATTGTGTGTCTGTTACTTTTTCTCCACTTGCATTTTTATAACTTTCGTTTGTTGCAATAGAAAACTTTGCAACCGTGTTTCCAGATTCAAGATTAATAATTTCTGGATCGTTTCCTAAATTTCCAATTAACTGTACTTTGTTTCTTAACGTATTCATAAGATAAGGTTTTTATTATATTGAATTTCATTAGTTCCATTCAACACTGCAAACATAAAACAGCATCCAAATTTTAGTCGGTATTTACGCATTTAATGTCGATTGTAAACACTTGTAGTCGTTTGTAAACGAATAATTTGTATCTTTCAAAAAACATTTTAAACATGAAAAACGCTCTACTTATAATAGCTCTCGTATTTTTTAGTTGTTGTAAAGCACAAGAAAACACAGTTAAATTTCCAGAAAACGGAATGGCTCCAAAAGCCAATTTAAATCAAGTATCATGGATTCAAGGTCACTGGAAAGGTGAAGCTTTTGGTGGCATTACTGAAGAAATATGGAGTCCACCTCTTGGTGATTCTATGATGTTTAGTTTTAAATTAGTAAGCGATGGCAAAGTTGTGTTTTACGAACTTGGAGGTATTAGACAGGTAGATGAAACCTTAATATTTCAACTAAAACACTTTGGAAATGACTTTAAAGGTTGGGAAGAAAAAGACGAAACTGTAGATGCTAAGTTGGTTAAAATTGAAGGAAATCGTGTGTATTTTGATGAATTTACATTCGAAAAAATAAGCGATACCGAAATTAATATCTATGTTGTTATTAAAGAAAATGGCGAAACAGAAGAGGTAAAATTTAATTACAAAAAACAATAATGACGTTTAATATAGAAACCGAAAGATTACGACTTCGCGAACTTAGAAAATCAGATTTAGAAGGTATGTTTGAATTAGATTCCAACCCAAACGTTCACAAATATTTAGGTAATAAACCTATAAAAACTAAAACCGAAGCTCAAAAAATCTTAGATAGTGTTTTACAACAATATACAGAACGTGGTATTGGACGGTTTGCCGTTATTGAAAAAGCATCAGGAGATTTTATTGGTTGGTCTGGTTTAAGACTTAATACCGAATACAACATGAACGGTTTTACCAAATATTACGATGTTGGCTATAGATTAATAGAGCGTTTTTGGGGAAAAGGCTATGCAACAGAATCTGGTAAAGCGTCTGTAGACTATGCATTTAATACTATGAAACTTCCAGAGTTGTATGCTACTACAGAGATAAGCAATCAAGCATCACATAACGCACTTTTAAAAATAGGATTACAATACAAAACCGATTTCTTTTTTGAACAAGAACAAATGAACTTACGTTGGTATACTATTAAAAACCCAAATTTATGAATAAGACTTGTCCAGAATGTGGAGATAAAATTGTAGGTAGAATTGACAAAAAATTCTGTAGTGATGGCTGTAGAAATGCCCACAATAACAAGGTAAATAAAGATGGTAAAAACCTTATTAGAAATATAAATAACCGTTTACGCAAAAATTGGCGTATTCTAGAAAGTCTAAATCCAGATCAGAAAACAAAAACCACTAAAACAAAATTAGAAGCCAAAGGTTTCGATTTTAATTACTTTACAAGCACCTATACTACTAAAGCAGGCACTGTGTACTATTTTGTATACGACCAAGGTTACTTGCCTTTAGATGGTGATTTTTATGCATTAGTAAAACGAAAATAAATCACTTCCATTTTTGTTGTTTCAACTGCATAGCAGCCTTTAAAATATCTTTTTGGCTTATTTGTCCAACTAATTTACCATCTTCAACAATTGGAAAACGACGTCTTTTTGAATCTAGAAACTGTTTGGCAGCATCAAAAACATTAAGATTACCATCTATAGTTTCAACATTTATTGCCATATGTTTTTCAATAGTATTATTCTCCATTGGCATATTGTAATAGCGACTATCGCTTATTTGTTTAATACAATTTACAGTACCAGAACGTAGTAAAAATATGATACCAAAACCTTTTGTTTTAAATGATGCAATTGTAGTTAAGAAAACAATTGTTATTGAATAAACACTAGTTTTACTAAATCTAGTTTGTGAAAAATAAAAAAAGTCTCGTTTTATACGAGGCTTTTTATAATTAAGCTATGTAAATACTACCAAATTCTCACACGATCTTCTGGTGAAATATACATTTTATCTCCTTCTTTAATATTAAATGCCTCGTAAAAAGCATCAACGTTTAAAAGCGGTTGTACTGCTCTGTTCATTCCTGGAGAATGTGGATCTGTTTTAATTCTTGTTTTTAAGGCATCATCACGCATTTTCGTTCTCCAAACCGTTGCCCAACTCATAAAGAAACGTTGTTCTGCTGTAAAACCATCGATATCTTCTGGTCTTCCATTGTCGTTAAAACTAAGTTGCAAAGCATCATAAGCTGCTAAAACTCCTCCTAAATCACCAATATTTTCTCCCAAAGTAAATTTACCATTAATGTTTACATCTGGTAATACTTCAATGGCATCATATTGTGCAGCAAGGTCTGCGCCTAAGCCTTCAAATTTGGTTAAATCATCTTTAGTCCACCAATCGTTAAGGTTTCCGTCTTTATCATAACGTGAACCAGAATCATCGAAACTATGAGAAATCTCATGTCCAATAACTGCTCCAATGCCACCATAGTTTACTGCATCATCTGCTGTGTAGTTGTAAAAAGGTGGTTGTAAAATGGCAGCTGGAAACACAATTTCGTTATAGGCTGGATTAAAATAAGCATTTACAACTTGTGGTGCCATATACCATTCGCTCTTATCTACAGGTTTACCTAATTTGTCGATATCTTTTTTAAAATTCCATGCTCTAGCATTTAAAGCATTTTGCAGGTAAGAGCCTCCATTTTGAGTACTCTTTATGTCTAAAGTAGCGTAGTCTTTCCATTGGTCTGGATATGCAATTTTTATTTGAGTCGCCTTTAATTTTTCAATAGCTTTTTGCTTAGTTTCTGGACTCATCCAATCTAGATTATTGATTCTATTTTCGAATGCTAAAATTACATTCTGAATCATTTTTTCTGCTTTTGCTTTAGCTTCTGGTGGAAATTTTCTGTCTACATATAGTTTTCCTAATGCTTCACCAAGTGTACCATTTAAGCTTCCTAAAGCACGTTCATCTAGAGCACGTTGCTTTTTTGCTCCGTTTAGAGTTTTACCATAAAACTCCCAGTTTGCGTTGTCTAATTCTGTAGATAAACGTCCTGCTGCACTATTAAAAGCGTCCCATCTTAGGTAAGCTCTCCAATCTTCTACATTTTCTTCTGCTAAAATTTCTTGTAAACGATTAAAATAGCCTAAATCACCAACTATTACAGTGTCTAGTTTTTTTGCTCCTATACCATCAAAGAAATTTCTCCAATTTACAGCTGGCACCATTTCTTGTAAGTCTTCTATAGATCTTGGATTGTAGCGTTTACGTGCATCACGTCTGTCTACTTTATCCATTTTAGCTTCTGCTATTCTAGTTTCGAATGCTAATATTTTATCTGCTTGTGTTTTCGCTTCTGCTTCAGTATCACCTAAATACTGTAACATTCTTGCTACATGCTCAAGATATTTTGCTCTTTTTTCTTTAGAATCTTCGTCGTCTTTAACATAGTAATCTCGGTCTGGTAATCCTGTACTACCACCACCAACATAGGCAACATTTCTATTGCTGTCTTTAGGGTCTGCGCCAACACCAAAACCGTAAAGTCCACCTCCACCTAATGGCTCCATTTCTATCATATAGGCTTGTAAGTCTTCACTATTTTTAATAGCGTTAATTTTTGCTAAATAAGGCTCAAACGGTTTTAACCCTTGTTCATTTCTACCTACTGTATCCATTATTGTTTGGTAGTAGTGTACAGCCTTTTCTTGATCTGAACCAGGAAGCACTTCTATTGTTTCAAGGTCTTTATTTGTGTTCATTGCTGCTTTTAATATTGCTAAAGCATCTTCGTCTGTTTTCTTTCTAAGCTCTGCAAAACTTCCCCAAGAAGTACGATCGTCTGGAATGTCGTTAGTTTCTAACCATTTACCATTTACGAACTTAAAAAAATCGTCGTTTGGTTTTACAGAAGGATCCATGAAATCCAAATTAATACCTGGAGTTTCTTCTAACTGAACTATATCTTTTTTTGGTTCTTCTTTACATGCCAAAATGCTTACAAATGCAAAAGCACCTAGCAATGACAATGATTTAAAATTAGTTTTCATTTAATATTTAGTGTTTAATTAGGTATTAGTCTGTAATTTACATAGATAATTTAATGTTTTCATTTCATTTAACAAAAAAAACACATCCAAAATTTGAATGTGTTTTTTGTTTTTTTGTAATTATGTTTATTTAAGCATTAATTTTTTGGTGATTTTTTGCTTTTGATTGTAAATATTTAAGAAATACACTCCAGAGGCATAGCCACTAATATCTAATTGATATTGATTATGATTTGCTTTAACATTTTTTTGTTGTAATACTAATTTACCGGTTAAGTCGTATACATCAAAACTAAAAGCTTCTGGTGTTTTTGTTTTTATATTAAAAAGGCCATTTGATGGGTTAGGATATACTGCAAAACCATTTGTATTAAACTCATCTACACTTAATGGGTTTTGGGTAACCACTAAATTATCTACAATTACACCTTCTCTTGTTACAGATTGATCTGAATGAAAAACAAATCTAAACATCATGTTAGTTTCATTTGTAAATGCTGATAAATCATAGCTATAATTAGATAAAGTTGTACTTTGTCCAGTCCATTGTGCACCAGGACAGTTAAAACAATCGTTACCTGGCAAAGTATTACTGTTGTACCAGTTTGAATCTGATGCAGTTCCTAAAACAGCCCAATTTAAACCTTGATCTATTGAATATTCCATATAAACAATATCCCAATCTGTTTCTAATTGAAATGCCATATCAAACTGAATAACAGGACTAGAAAGCGCAGTTAAATCGTAGCATTCACTTACTAAATAACTTTTAGTATTATCTGTGTATTGACCAGCTAAATTGGTGCCATAGACTTGATTTGTAGGGTTTACTGAATCGAATAAAACATTTCCTGTTGGTATACCTCTTTCCCAGTATTGTGTTGTTGCACCATCATCTACAACGAGTAGTTCTTCGTCCACAGTTTCGAATGAATTTATCACTTGAACTGCTGCAGAAGCATTTGCAAGAATTGTTTTTTCTTCAGAGTTATTATTTATTATGTAAGCATCATTAGCTGTATCAACTGAGGCTTTAAAAGTATGTATACCTTTTGACAAAGCTATTTGTGGTAATGTAACTGTTGTTGAAGCTTCCGAAGCTAAATTACCAAACCAATTAAAAATAGTATCAACTCCATCTACAGTATATGTAATATCTACTGATGTAATGGTGCTAATTCCGTTGTTATTTATCTCTACTTGTGGTGTTATGTTAGCATTACACTCTATAGTTGTACCAATTCCAGATAATGTAACTAGTTTAACATCTGTTGGTGCTAATTCTGTTGGAATAAGAGATTGCCAAATACCTCTTCCGTAGGTGGCAGCAGTAATTTTATTATCGAAAACATTAATTTCAATATCTGTAACGTCTACATTTGGTAAACCTGTATTAAATAATTCCCACGTTAAAGTATCATCATCATAACGGTATACACCTAGACTTGTCCCTAAAAATAATGGATTTTTAGAATGAAGATTTTGATGTTTAATACTATTCTTAGTAACGTTTGGTAAACCTGAAGAAATGCTATTAAAGTTTAATCCACCATCTATAGATTTAAAAACTTGACCATTTGTTCCTGAGGTTGTTACATAAACTATGTTACTATCTGCTGTATTAACTTCTATAGAAGTAATATTTACGCCAGGAAAAGACTCTACAGAAGAAAAAGTAAAACCTCTATCAGTACTCTTTCTTAAAGAACCATTTATTCCAATATACATGTTATCTGGATTTAGGTCATCTATTTCTATTACATCTACTCGTGTTCCAAAATTTTGTGATACTTGAACCCAAGCTCCGTTTTCTAACTTATACACTGAATTGTATCCTGCGTATAACTCGCTATCACTATTCATAAATAAAGGTGTAACCCAATTTCCATTCTCTGGACTTCCTACAGTACTACTTATTCCAGCTCCTGAGGTATTTGAAATATATAAGGTACCACCACTTTGTATAAACCCATAGTATAGGTTTGAATTTGCAGGATCTATTGCAGTATCCATTCCATCTGCTCCATAATAATTTTGCCAAGTATTGTTATTAAAAGCATGACCTCCATTGTCTTGTAAGCCTCCAACCATTTTATTTGATGATTGTTTAGAAACTGCAATACGATAAAATTGTCCTATCTGCATTCCAGAAGTTAAATCTGTAAAACTTACTGCATCATTATCAGATTTGTAAAAACCTCCATCTGTTCCTACTAACAATTCTCCATCAAAAAATCTAATAAAATGAATATCTGCATGAGTATAAGTTGAGCTAAATGGAGCGCTCCAACTATTAATTTTAGTAAATGTTGCTTGGCCATTATTTTGTACAATACCTTTCCATACGTTTAATACACCTGTATAAATTTCGTTTTCATTGGTGTCTGAAACTCCAAATGCCATATCGAACCAACTTTGGGTAGATTCGAAAATATCACCAACTGAACCTGGTGTCGCAACTGTTGAGAATGTGTTTCCTAAATCGCTAGATTTATAAATCCCTTTAAAGCCGTTTGCATTATCGGCAGCTAAAACGTAAACTACGTTTGGGTTTGCTGGTGTAACATCTATTACTAATCTAGAAATATTTGCTAATGGTAATCCTGCAGCAGTTGTATTATTAATACTAAAGGTGCCTCCTGCATTTGTTGATTTAAAAAAACGATTAGAAGACACAGCATAAATTATATTCTCGTCTTGCGGATTAATTTTAATATCTCTGATATTTTGGCCTTGAGTATTATTGTTATTATTCCAACTTATTCCAGCATTGGTAGATTTATAAACACCATTGTTTGTTGCAACCCAAATTATATTAGAGTTGGTTGGGCTTACATAAATATCGTTCATGCTGCTTGGAGTATTTCCTGCATTTAATCCAGTAGTATTCCAATTTAGACCACCATTTGTAGACTTCATTACACCAATACTTGCCGAATCTCCTCCATCATCATCTCCAGTTGCTATATAAATTGTTCCTGGATTACCATAATCTACAGCTATTCCAGACACACCTATTTGAGGTAAATTATCTGTGTATGTTTCCCAAGTTGCACCATCATTGGTAGATTTCCAAAAACCTCCAGCTGGTGCTCCAGCATAATAAGTTCCAGCTGTAGCTTCGTCTTTCACTATTACATTAACACGTCCATGACCAGAAGACCATGAGCCAGTGTTTGTGTGGGTAAATGGACCAATAGGCATCCAGTCACTCTCGTCTGTCAAGAAGTTTTTAGAATTTGCACTGTTTTTAGTGCTTAAATAAGTTTCCCAAAGTTCTTGAGACGTTGGTAATAAACCATCGGCATTTACAAATTTTTGCCAATAGTTTTCCCAACGTTTAAATGGTTTATATCCACTTCCTTTTACATTTGGGTCTCTAGTTTCCCAATAGGTATTAAAAGCGGTAACTACTTCATTAAACTTTACAGGATTGTTTGTTTTTGCTCTTGCCTCAACATCTATATTTTCCATCCATGGCGCATTATTATTGTATTGTGCATAGGAAAAAGAAAAAAAGAAGAATGCGGTTAAAACAAGTAAATTTTTCATTGCTATTTTTTTTAGAAAAGTAAAAGTAAGCAATTGAATTGTTTTATTTACAACTTTAACACCTTTGGTCGTTATAAACAAACACTTAATTCTTGAATAAGAGCTTTTTAGTGTAAGTACTATCAAAAACTGCTTTCATTTTTACAACTTCTGAAACATTATCATTTGGTATAGTAATAGATAGTACATAATGTGCCACTTTCCATTTATTGTTTTCTAACTTTAATATTCCCGAACCACGACAAAGCTTCATTTGTGTGTCTAGCAACTCATCAAACCAAGCTATTTTTTGATTATCATAGATGTAAATATTTCTATTTACTGCAGTAAAACTCCATGCTTTTCCTTTATCAAAATAGGGCTTAGAAAATGCTTTAAAAGCTTCATTTTGCCAATTTTCTGTAGCGTCTGTTCCAATAAAAACAACATCGTTAGTCATTAAACTAAAATAGTTATTGAAGTTTGCTTCGGCTGCAGCCTTATGCCAACTATCTAAAGTGTTATTAATGTTTTTTGTAATAGTTTCGTTTGTAATGTCTTGAGATTGACTATCTATCTTGACTTCTGTTTTACATGATACAAAACAAATACTTAAAAATAATACTACTATTAATCTCATAACTCTTGTGGTTTTATTGTATTCTGTGCTTCTTTTTCGAATTTTTTATTAACCTGAAGTGTAACATAAGAAAACGACTGAAAAAGTTCTTTAATAGCAATTAGTTTATCTTTTTTTGTAGAAGTGTTCAAACTTAAAATAGCTCTAAATTTTAGTAACTTGGTTCTAAGAATTAAAACTCTAGCTTTAATTGGTTCACTATTTATATTTGCTGGTGTAGTAGTTTCAATATCATTAAGTGTTGTGTTAAACACCTCCTCGTCTGCCATAAAAAAAGTAAAATCTGCCTGTTTTACTCCATTTATAGCTCTAGATATTGTATTGTAAGCTTCCCAAGAGTCTAATGTTACTTTAGCTTTTTTGTCTATACCATACTCGATATAGTTGATTTTAGAAATGTCTTCTTTGGTAACTTTTGTAGTATCGTTTTCAATTAAAGTAACGTCTGTGTCGGTTTTTACTTCCTGTTTACATGCTGAAAGCATAACTAGAAGCAATATTATTATGCTATTTTTCATTAAAATATTAAACTTTGTTAATACAAATATATTGTATTCAGCCTTTTATGTTCCTAGTAAAATCATAAAAAACAATTTGATAACAAAATAACATATTAATAATTATTAATTTTCTTATTGTTGACTAAAATCTTATTATTTTTGAGTCACTTTTATTTAGCAATATTATGACATCAAAAATTTTAATTATTGGCGCTTGTGGACAAATAGGCTCTGAACTGACTTATAAACTGAGAGAAATCCATGGCATTGATAATGTAATTGCTAGTGATATTAACACCAGAAAACTAGATCTAGTAAATTCAGGTCCTTTTGTAATTCTTGATGCTAAAAATTTTAATGCCATAAAGGATTGTTGTAAAAATAATAATATAAAGACAGTTTATTTAATGGCTGCCTTGCTAAGTGCAACAGGAGAAAAATATCCAATGGAAGCGTGGGATTTAAATATGAATTCTTTATTTCATGTCCTTAATCTAGCAAAAGGAAAAGTTATTGATCATGTTTTTTGGCCAAGTAGTATTGCTGTATTTGGACCTTCTACTCCAAAAGAAAACACACCACAATACACAGCAATGGAACCAACAACTGTTTATGGTATTACAAAACAAGTTGGAGAACGTTGGTGTGAATATTATCACCAAAAATATGATGTAGATGTTAGAAGTATAAGGTATCCTGGTATTATTAGCTGGAAAACATTACCTGGTGGTGGTACTACAGATTATGCTGTTGAAATTTATCATGAAGCTTTAAAACATAATAAATATGAGTGTTTTTTATCTGAAAACACTGCATTACCAATGCTTTTTATGGATGATGCTATAAAAGCAACAATAGATATAATGGCTGCAAAAGCAGATACCATTAAAATTAGGTCTTCATATAATTTATCTGGTATTAGTTTTACTCCAAAAGAAATTACTGAATCTATTCAAAAACACATTCCAGAGTTTAAAATAACTTACAAACCAGATTTTAGACAAAACATTGCAGATTCATGGCCAAAAAGTATAAATGATAATGAAGCACGCGAACAATGGAACTGGAAACACAGTTTTGATTTAGATGCTATTACCAAAGAAATGTTGACAGAACTAAAAGCTAAGTAGAATATAGAACCTTCTACTCCAATATGCTTTTTGATTAGTTTGACTAAAAATTTACGTTCAAATTTTGTGCACAAAAAAACCACTTACATTTCTGTAAGTGGTTTATAACTTGCTCCCCCTATTATTAAAAGTTGCAGCACTGGTTTAGGATACAATTCAGATACAGAATATAGCTACAATAAATCCCAGTTTATTAATGATTATTGGAAATTT
>ENA-OUOG01000756-OUOG01000756.1-marine-metagenome-genome-assembly--contig:-NODE-756-length-40983-cov-4.854789_pt1 | contig 40983 bp, 31 predicted proteins | sample MGYA00248635_ERZ508505 | MGnify/ENA primary metagenome ERZ508505 (study PRJEB26176, sample SAMN06267871) | marine metagenome | isolation source: Saanich Inlet, British Columbia, Canada | place: Pacific... | reverse complement strand
TTTTAGTAATTAGATAATGTAGGATATGCGACGTATGGAAAATGAACAGGAACTAGGCTCTGAAGGCAAGCTTGAAAAGGTAGAGGTTGAAAATCCGGAGCTACGCCTGCTTGAGATGCAGTGGCATAAGGTAAAGTCGCGTTTGCGAGCTGAATTGGGTGAAGCAACGTTTAACAGCTGGTTTAAGCTATTGACCGTGCAGGGACGCGCGCGCGGCCGGATCACGCTGCAAGTGCCAACACGGTTTGTGCGCAGTTGGATAGAAGCCCATTACCTGACGCGTATTCTCGATTACTGGCGCATTGAAGATGAAACGATAAAACGTATCGACATTGATTTGCAGCCTGAATATGTCCCACAAGCGGCACAGACGCGTGTGCAAACGGCGCCCCCTAGTCGCCTACCTAGTTTCACCAGTCGACCAGCGCCAGCGCCACAGGTTGCGCGCGCGCCGATTAAACGCCCTGACATGGGTGCGCCCTTAGACCCGCGCTTTACGTTCGACAATTTTATTGTCGGGAAATCGAATGAATTGGCACATGCGGCCGCGCGACGTTTGGCTGAAGATAGCGGTGTTAACTTTAATCCCTTGTTTTTATACGGTGGTGTTGGCCTTGGTAAAACGCATTTGATGCATGCCATTGCTTGGGAAATTAATAATTTGCGCCCGGACGCGACGATTTTATATCTATCGGCTGAAAAGTTCATGTACCAGTTCGTGCGCGCGTTACGGTTCAAGGACACGATGGCTTTCAAACAGCAGTTCCGCGAAGTCGACGTGTTAATGATTGATGATATTCAGTTCATTGCGGGCAAAGATTCTACTCAGGAAGAGTTTTTCCATACTTTTAATGCGCTTATTGACCATAATCGTCAGGTTATTATTTCTGCCGATCGCTCACCGTCTGACCTTCAGGGTATTGAGGAGCGCATTCGCTCTCGCTTAGGCTGGGGCCTTGTGGCTGATATCCACCCAACAGATTATGAGTTGCGCCTCGGCATACTCCAGGCCAAGGCTGACGCTTTAATGGCGCGCGGAGACCATGCGGCTGTGCCCAAGGGTGTGCTCGAATTTTTGGCGCAGCGCATTACGAATAATGTGCGTGAACTCGAAGGTGCCCTCAACCGTGTGGTTGCTTATTCATCGTTTGTTGGCTGTGCCATTACGCTTGAGGTCGCCCAAGATGTCTTGCGCGACCTGCTGCGCGCTTCTGAGCGTCGGGTCACTATTGACGAAATTCAGCGCCGTGTTGCTGAATATTTTAACGTGCGTATTGGCGATATGTTATCAGCGCGCCGCGCCCGCACGGTGGCGCGCCCGCGCCAAATTGCTATGTATCTCTCGAAGCAGTTAACGACGCGCTCTTTGCCTGAAATTGGCCGAAAATTTGGCGGTAGAGATCATACAACGGTTATCCATGCGGTTAAAAAAATCGATCAATTGCGGGGCGAAGACCCCGCATTGGATGAAGATGTCGATCTCTTGCGCCGAATGCTCGAAAATTAATCAAAAAACCACTGTTTTAGCCAAAACGGTTCAACAAATGCCTCAGATTCTGTTATAGTTTGGGATAGTTTGTAGGTATGATTCGTTATTTCTAAGCGATCGGCAGAAACGGTGTCCAAGGCAATTTTCTCATGCTTGGTCTATTGCAGCAGGGTCGCCAGTATTAATGGTTTTGCGATTGCGAATAGACCTGCACAGCAAATCGGTTTGTTGGCCGACTGCTGAAGAATATCTAAGCCGGAGCGATGTGTTAACTGCGCTTATGGCATTACGCTTAAAGCATTACGCTTAGGCATTATGGAGAGAGCATCATGCGGACGATCATTGAAAAAAGTGCATTATTAAAAGCGCTTAATCACGTACAGAGCGTAGTTGAACGACGGAATACCATTCCAATTTTATCTAATGTGCTTCTGCAAGCGCAAGGGGGCTCTTTATCCCTTACCGCAACGGACCTTGAGATTGAGATCCGTGAGAAAATTGAAGCCGATGTGCACCAAGAGGGTGCTGTTACCGCCCCTGCCCATATGCTCTACGACATTGTTCGTAAGCTTGCAGATGGTGCGCAGGTCGAGCTTGCGCTTGATGCTGATGCTGGACGCCTTAATTTGAGCTCAGGCCCATCACATTTTACATTACAAACGTTGCCTAAAGACGATTTCCCCGCAATGTCACAAGACGAGATGCCGGTTGCCTTTGCTTTGCCTGCCGAGCAACTTCAGTCTTTGATTGACCGCACGCGGTTTGCGATTTCGTCTGAGGAAACCCGCTATTATTTGAATGGCATTTATTTGCATACAGTTGAAGAAGGCGGTCGCGGGCTTTTGCGCGCTGTGGCGACAGACGGGCATCGGCTAGCCCAAGCTCAGATTAACCAACCTGTTGGTGCAGCGGGCATGCCATCTATCATCGTCCCACGAAAGACCGTTAACGAAACTCAAAAACTGCTTGAGGAAGCCGGTGGTGAGGTAAGTGTTCAGCTTTCTGATACGCGCATTAATTTTGCTTTCGAATCCATTGTTCTGACATCAAAATTAATTGACGGAAAGTTTCCGGACTACACACGCGTTATTCCAAGCAGTAATGACAAGACATTAAGTGTTGATGTGCGCGCGTTTAAACAAAGTGTCGATCGTGTTGCGGCAATCTCGAACGAAAAGTCGCGCGCGGTGAAGCTCATGCTCGACAGTGACCGCCTAATGTTCAGCGTATCTAACCCCGATGGCGGCAGTGCTTCTGACGAATTAGCGGTCGCTTATGATGCGGCGTCTCTAGAGATTGGTTTTAATGCGCGTTATTTGTTGGATATTATGGGCCAGATCGAGGGAGAAACGGCCTCTATGGAGCTTGCCGATGCGGGCTCGCCAACGATCGTACGCGACCTTGCGGATAAAGATGCGCTTTACGTGTTAATGCCGATGCGGGTTTGAGGTGCGCGAAACACTCACGCATAATCACAAAATGCCTGCGGCCGTTGCAGCGCGGATGCCGTATATTTCAGCCCTCAGGCTGAAGAACTTCCGTAACTATACTGAAGCCTCGTGTGCTTTTGGCCCCCAAATTAATATTTTAATTGGCGCCAATGGTATGGGCAAAACGAATATCCTGGAGGCGGTCAGTCTTTTAGGCCAAGGGCGCGGGTTGCGCGGCGCTCAATTTGGGGAAATAACTTACCGCGATGCTCAGACAGGTTGGGCGATCGGTGCCGATGTTTCACTGGCATTTGGTGATAGTAAATTGCGTGTCAGCTACCAGGGTGAGGGACGCGTTCTGCAAATGGATGGTGACACACGCACAAGTTTTGATACGCTGTCGACGCATCTGCCTCAGCTCTGGCTAACACCAGCAATGGATCGTTTATTTGTTGAAAGTGCATCTGGCCGTCGGAAGTTCCTTGATCGGTTTACCTCGACATTAAGCCCGTCTCTAAATAGTGCTCTTGCGGCCTATGAAAAAGCGATGCGCGAACGTAATCGTCTTTTGGCCGAAGGCTTGTCACGCTCTGTCCATGCCTGGATTGATAGTCTGGAAGAAATAATGGCTGTTCAGGGAACTGCTATTGCACTGGCTCGCCTCGACGCGTTAGATGCACTCGCAGCGGGGTTGAATGAAATGCCAGAGAATGCCTTTCCCCGCGCGCGTATCGGACTTGAGGGCGAGTTAGAGTTAGCTTTGCGGAGCTTGTCCATGCTTGAAGTTGAAGACCAGTTTCGTCAAACTTTGGCTGATAACCGGAGTCTCGATGCGGGTGCAGGTAGGGCATTGCGCGGTCCGCACCGCACTGATTTTTTGGTTTATCATGCTGAAAAAGATATGCCCGCGGCGCAATGTTCGACGGGCGAGCAAAAGGCACTTCTGGTGGGCCTGATTTTAGCACAAGCAAATAGCGTCGCGTCGCGCAGCGGTGACGTGCCGCTTTTATTATTGGATGAAGTCGCGGCGCATCTAGATGCAAACCGCCGCGCGGCCCTTGTTGAGGTGCTCGAGCATTTAGGCGGGCAAGTTTGGATTACAGGTACAGAGCGTCACAGCTTTTTGGCTTTTAACGGGGATGCATACTATGTCGATGTCGACAATGGCATGTTGCAACCCCAAAACATGACGATGTGAAGTAAGGATATGTTATGACCGATGAACCAATTGTCGAGAGCCCTGAATATGGCGCTGACTCAATTAAAGTCCTTAAAGGCCTGGAAGCCGTTCGCAAGCGTCCGGGTATGTATATTGGTGACACGGATGATGGCACAGGTCTCCATCATATGGTTTATGAGGTTGTCGATAATGCCATTGATGAGGCGCTTGCTGGGCATTGCGATATTGTGACAGTCACGCTTAATGGCGATGGGTCAGTCACAGTAACGGATAATGGCCGTGGCATCCCAACTGACATGCACCATGAGGAAGGTATGTCAGCGGCTAAAGTTATTATGACACAGCTCCATGCGGGCGGAAAGTTTGACCAGAATAGCTATAAGGTTTCAGGTGGTCTTCACGGCGTTGGCATTTCAGTTGTCAACGCGCTTAGTGATTGGTTAGAGCTGACGATTAAACGCGCCGGTAAAATTCACACCATGCGCTTTGAGCACGGCGAAGGCATCGGAGATCTAGAGATTTCTGGCGATACCGAAGAAACGGGCACAGCTGTTACATTTCATCCGTCGAATAAGACATTTACAATGACTAACTTTAGCTTTGAAACTCTTGAGCATCGCCTCAGGGAGCTGGCTTTTTTGAATCGTGGCGTCGCCATTCGGTTGACTGATGCGCGCAACGCAGAGCCAATCATTGTTGACCTTGCATATGAAGGTGGTTTGGAAGCCTTTACGCGATATTTGGACCGTAATAAAAATGCTATTCTAGATGCACCGATTTCCATTATGGCTGAGTCTGAAGATATTGGCGTTGAAGTCTCACTATGGTGGAATGACAGCTATCATGAGACCGTCTTATGCTTCACAAACAATATACCCCAGCGCGATGGCGGAACGCATTTGGCAGGCTTTAGGGGCGCCTTGACACGTGCTGTTAACAGTTATGCGCAGGCCAGCGGTATTGCCAAAAAAGAAAAAGTTGCGATGAGCGGTGATGATTGCCGCGAGGGTCTGACGGCGGTTTTATCGGTAAAGGTCCCTGACCCAAAATTCTCGAGCCAGACCAAGGACAAGCTCGTGTCGTCCGAAGTACGCCCAGTCGTTGAGAGTGTCATGAACGAAGTGCTGTCTACGTGGTTTGAAGAGCATCCTCAGGAGGCGCGCGCGATCATTGCTAAGGTTGTCGAGGCTGCCGCCGCCCGAGAAGCTGCGCGTCGCGCGCGCGAGCTAACGCGCCGCAAAGGCGCGTTAGACATTTCGAGCCTACCCGGCAAACTTGCTGACTGCCAAGAGCGCGATGCGACCAAAGCAGAAATCTTTATTGTTGAGGGCGACAGTGCTGGCGGTTCGGCTAAACAAGCGCGCAACCGCGCCAACCAGGCCATTCTTCCTTTACGCGGAAAAATTCTTAATGTTGAGCGTGCGCGCTTTGATAAAATGTTGTCTTCAACTGAGATCGGAACATTAATTACGGCGCTTGGCACGGGCATCGGACGAGAAGATTTTGATATTGAGAAATTGCGTTATCATAAAATCATCATCATGACAGATGCTGACGTCGACGGTGCGCATATTCGGACGCTTCTTCTTACCTTCTTCTATCGTCAAATGCCGGAAATCATCGAGCGTGGCTATCTCTATATTGCGCAGCCGCCGCTTTATAAAGTGCGTCGCCAAAGTTCGGAAACATATCTCAAAGATCAGCCAGCGCTTGAGCAGTATTTGATCGATGGTGGATCGGGCGACGCTGTGCTCACACTTGGATCGGGCGAGCAACGAAGTGGCGAGGACTTGCGCCAATTGGTTGAAGAGGCTCGTAGTGTCCGCAACATGCTTGCCAGCTTACCGCCGCGTTACCCCAAAAGTGCTATCGAGCAAACGGCAATTGCTGGCGCTTTAACGCCAACGATTTTATCGGATGAGAACATGGCGCTCGAGGGTTCTCGTTATATTGCAAAGCGTCTCGATCGTTTAGAGGATGAGGTTGAGCGGGGCTGGGAAGGTGCGCCAACTGGCGATGGCGGGCTTATATTCAGCCGAGAGCTTCGTGGTGTTCGTGAGTCAATTAATATTGACTCACCGTTAATCGCATCCGCTGATGCGCGCCGATTAGATGCGATGGCGTCGCGCCTACAAAGCGTTTATCTTGAACCTGCCCAGTTAAGGATTAAAGATAAGATTGTTCAAATTAATGGCCCGACAGACCTTTTGACGGCGATTATGGATCATGGGCGTCTTGGTGTTAGCCTCCAGCGTTACAAAGGGTTGGGCGAGATGAACCCTGATCAATTATGGCAAACGACACTGGACAGCGACGTGCGTACTTTACTGCAAGTTAAGATCCGCGACGTTGCAGAGTCGAATAATTTGTTTGAGCAGTTAATGGGCGATGTGGTGGAGCCGCGCCGACAATTTATTCAAGATAACGCTCTGTCTGTCTCTAACCTAGATATTTAGTTTGTCTAAGGATTAGCCGTCAGTGGCCGCGACCAAGCCAAAGAAACCAGATCCAGCTCCAAAAAAGCGCGGCGCAGTCGCGCGTGGCCTTTACTGGCTAACATTTTTGGGTTTATGGGTCGGGATCGGTCTTGCTGGTCTGGTGGGTTATTATGCGCTTGATCTGCCCGACACACGCCAATTATGGCAAATTGAAAACCAGCCTGAGTTTAAGTTTTATGGCGCCAATGAAAAGTCGATCGCGCGCCGTGGGCGGCTTAATGGACGCCCGCTCTTATATCGCGATCTCCCTCCGCACCTTGTGCAAGCTGTTATCGCGATTGAGGATAGACGTTTCTATGATCATTTTGGCATAGACTTTCGCGGGTTTGGGCGCGCGATATTTGCCAATCTACGTGCCGGCGGCATGGTTGCTGGCGGGTCTACGCTTACGCAGCAACTTGCCAAAAACGTTTTCCTGACACCCGAGCGCACGATTAAACGGAAAGTGCAGGAGTTACTGCTCTCGTTTTGGATGGAAGCGACCTTAAGCAAAGAAGATATTATTACGCTCTATATGAACCGAGTATATTTTGGCGCCGGTGCCTACGGCATATTTGCCGCTGCTGAGACTTATTTTGGTCGCCCTGTCCAAGAACTTACACTTGGCGAGTCTGCTATTCTTGCAGGCTTACTAAAAGCGCCATCGCGGTTGGCGCCAACGCGCAATCCAGATGGCGCTCGCGACCGCGCAAGCCTTGTTCTGCAATCGATGTTGGAGATCGGTGCCATTAGCCCTGAAATGCTCGCTAAAGACCCTTTAAGCAAAGTGCGTGTTGTAACCAGAAGCAGTGACACAGCGCATTACGCCGTTGATTGGGCCATGGAGTTGCTCCCTGATTTTGTCGGACGTCCGCGCACGGACCTTGATATTATAACCACCATAGATCCGGTTCTTCAGGTTGCTGCGGAAAAAGCGGCCTTACAAGTTCTTGATGAATTTGGAGAGGCCCGCAACGCGCAGCAAGTGGCGATGGTTGTGATGACGCCTGAGGGTGCCGTCCGCGCACTGATTGGCGGTCGGTCTTATGTGAAAAGCCAGTATAATCGAGCGGTCTTAGCAAAACGCCAACCGGGCTCGGCGTTTAAGCCCATTGTTTATCTTGCTGGCCTAGAAGCTGGTTTGGAGCCGATGAGCATGATCAATGATGGCCCGGTTACGATCGAGGGCTGGTCACCACAAAATTATGATGGTGAATATAATGGTGATGTGTCTTTGACACAGGCACTTGCGCAGTCGTTGAATACGGTCGCGGCTCAAGTTACAGAGCGTGCGGGGCGCGACCGCGTGATAGATGTTGCGCGTCGTGTCGGAGTTACCTCCTATCTTGCACCGCATCCTTCGATTGCTTTGGGCGTGTTTGAAGTGTCATTGCTTGAGTTAACGACTGTATATGCAACAATTGCAAATAATGGGTTTAGGACCTTTCCTTACGTTATCGAGGAAGTGATTAGCGCAAATGGTGATGAGCTTTATAAGCGTCAAATCGGGGCCGTGGTGCCCGCGATTTCTCAAAAGAATGTCGATAAAATTCAAGATATGCTGGTTTCTGCCGTCGATCGCGGGACGGGCCGCGCCGCCCAAATCAAGGGTTTAAGGGTGGGTGGTAAAACCGGCACGACGCAAAACTGGCGCGATGCATGGTTTGTAGGCATGTCCGGAGATCTCGTGGTCGGCGTATGGGTTGGTAATGATGATGCGACCCCCATGAAAAGGGTGACCGGTGGCTTTATACCCGCTCAAATCTGGAAGAAATTTATGGTCGCTCAGCAGTCTATATCTGATACGGCTCCGCTGGGTCTTGGCGCCGGCGCACCAAAAAAACGGCGGGGTCTTTTCGATTGGCTATTCAGCGACTAATTCTACCAATTTGGCGGCAAGTGTCTCAGCTGTGTCTTTATGGGTGAAAAAGTGTAATAGGTCGCCATCAGGGTCGATAAGATAGGTAATTGATGAGTGATCGATGACGTAGCCCCCCGTAGATTCTGGATCATCGACTTTTTGGAAGAAAACCTTGAAGCTTTTGGCGGCGGCTTTGATTTTATCTTCTGTTCCTGTGAGAGCAATAAAGCCAGGGTAAAAGCTCTGGATATAAGTAGCTAGTTCCTCTGGGGTGTCTCGCTCGGGGTCTAGTGATATAAAAACTGGTTGAACTTTATCGGCGCGGTCGCCGATCTGATCGAGGGCTGCGCTCATGATGTCGAGCGTAAAGGGGCAAATATCGGGGCAGAAAGCAAAACCGAAATATACAAGCTGGTAGCGGCCTGCAAAATCTGTCGCGCGCACGGGCTTGCCTTCGTGGCTGACAAGGTCATAGTTGATCGATAGGCGTGGTGTCGCTGAACTTTGTTCGCTCGTTTGCGCAATAGGTTCGGGGGATTTTACAAGTTCGTTAATCAGCAGTGCGATAATGATCGTGATGCAAAAAGCGGCTATGGCGAGGGTTATCATTTGGATTTTTTTCATGACGCGAATGCCTTTGATCCTGCAAGAAGTTTTATGCTATTGATTTGACATTAACCTTTTTAGAGGGAGACGTATATGTCTTCGCGGCATCTATTATTCGGACTTTTTGTCGCTTGCTTAGCGATCAATTCTTACTTCATGCACCCTGCCCTCGCGCAGATGAAACCGGCTGTTGAAGATAATGACCTTATTGCAGCAGCCCGTACGGGCGATGTTTATGGCCTATTGTCGGCCATCGACAGCGGCATAAGTGTGAATGATCGCGGACGTGATCGTATCCCGCCTATCGTTGTTGCGGCTGATAATGGCAATTTGCAGGCGACACAGATCTTAATTCAAAAAGGCGCGCAGGTTGATCTGCGTGGAGGTAATGGCCAAACCGCTCTGGCGGCGGCTGTTGGGCGGAACCATCCGGCTGTGGTTAAATTATTGCTACAAAATGATGCCGACCCCAACCGTCCTGGACTTAATAACGAGGTGCCCTTAATTACAGCTGCGCGGTTAGGTAATGAGCTCATGATCCGCTTATTGCTCAGTGTTGATGCAGACACTGGCGAAACGGATCGCACCGGACGTACAGCACTCGATTGGGCACGTGATAACCGGCATCGCGCGATCCAAGAATTACTTTTAGCAAAAAGTAATTAATATGTGGTGGACGCGCATATTCTCAACGCCATTGCTTGGAGATGATCATGGCGTAAGGCTCCGCGTTCACATCGACCAAAGGTGGCTTGCTGTCGTCGGTCAATTCATTGCAGTTTTGGTGACGGACAGTGTCTTACAATTCTCGTTACCCATTGCCGAATTACTGCTCATTATTTTTCTCTCTGTGCTGGTGAATTTATGGCTTTTGCTGCGTTTCCCAATGAGTCACGTCTTGACGGACCGCCAAGCCATTATCTTCTTCAGTTACGACCTGCTCCAGCTCTCGGCGCTTTTATTTTTAACAGGGGGTCTCGCTAACCCGTTTGCTGTTATGATTTTGGCCCCTATAGCCATGGCCTCAACTGTTTTGAGGGCGCGCTCGGTTATTATTTTGGGTATTATTGGACAATTACTTATCGCGATATTGCGGTTTTCCGATACACCAAGCTTCGTCCCGGGCTTAGTGATGCCAGATCTATATTTAACTGGTGTTTGGGTTGGACTGATGCTCAGTATTATATTTATGCCTGGGTTTATTTGGCGGGTATCGCATGAACGCCGCCGCATGGCCCGCGCGCTTCAGGCAACAGAGAAGGTTTTGGAGCGTGAAGTAAGGCTTTCGGCTTTGGATGGTTTGGCAGCCGCGGCGGCGCATCAATTGGGTACCCCGCTTGGAACAATAACACTTATTGCCAAGGAGCTCTTGCAGCGGCCAGACTTGGAAGAGGCAATCCAAAGTGATTTGGAATTACTTTACCAGCAAAGTCTGCGATGCCGCCATATTTTGTCCAATCTAACGGATGAAACGACCCAAAGTGACGTGTTAATTTCGCGCTTATCGCTGCGTGATATGCTAAATGAAGCCATTCAAGAAGTTGATGTGGGGGCAAAGGATATTGTGCTTGATGTCTCTGGGACGGGCGATCAAGAGCCTGTCTTGTCAAGGCGTCCGGAAATTATATACGGCCTTGGTAATTTGATCGAGAATGCGACTGATTTTGCTGAGACTATTGTACGTATATCGGCGTTTTATTCCGACACATATATTGAGGTAACGATTGAAGATGATGGGCCTGGTTTTCAGACGGACATCTTGCAGCGCCTGGGCGAGCCATATACGACGGAAAGGCAAACCAAAACGGGCATGGGGCTTGGTTTCTTTATCGCTAAGACCTTGCTGGAGCGCAGTGGTGCTCGCGTCATCGTTACCAATTTACCAGCGTCTGACACTGATCGGGCGCGAAAGTTCATGGGCGCGCGGGTGCAGCTTAAGTGGCCGCGCGATGGGTTCCGGAGTGACGAAGAAACGGAATTTGCGCTGGGTATTTGATTTTTACGACCTGTAACCCTATTTAAAGAGTATAGAATGGGTTTTTGGGCCAAGAATTGGCAGATCTAGAGCCAAACAAGATGCTTTTGGCAGTAAAGTTTTAAAAACGGGAAAGACGACGATGGCGGATGAAAAACAAGTAAGCTTGGGTGATCTGTTAATCTTGGATGATGACCAAGCGTGGCTGACCCGATTGGGCCGTGCCATGGAACAGCGCGGATTTGGTGTGCATTTGGTATCTAGTGCTGCCGAAGCGCGCGCAAAGTTAACGCAAGTTTCACCCCATTACGCCGTTGTTGATATGCGCCTCGAAGACGGCAATGGGCTCGAAATTGTGCCACTTTTAAGAGCTGCTCGTGACGATGTTCGTATTGTTATGCTAACCGGCTATGGCAATATCGCGACTGCCGTCGAGGCTGTCAAAAAAGGTGCAGTGGATTATTTATCGAAACCAGCTGATGCCGATGAAATTTTTGCGGCTCTCACCGCGCGCGAGCAGTCCAAACCTTCGCCGCCCGAAAACCCGATGTCTGCAGACCGGGTTCGTTGGGAACATATCCAGCGCGTCTTTGAGTTATGTGATCGAAATGTCTCTGAAACTGCGCGGCGTTTGAATATGCATCGTCGTACCTTACAACGGATTCTGGCGAAACGCGCGCCACGTTAATTAGTGACGCATTGATAGCGCGTTAGGCTAAACGCTTTTGGGCCCCAAATGCGTGCCAAAGTCCATAAATAGCTGGGTTTTGAGACAGTTTGATTTGCCACGGTGTCCCCGTTGCCTGATTGGTTCGCCTTAGGTGCGGCAAATATGTCAGAATTTAGTTTATAAGCACGATTATGCTTGCATTTTTCCTGTCTTGAGTGATGATTGCATCATCTATGGGCGCTGTTCGCGCCTTGTAATATCAGTCACTTGGGAGGGTGTTCATGGTTGAAGCTTTAGAAAACTTCGTCTTCCGGTTTAAAGTCTCTATTCTTGTTTTATTTGCGGCGTTTACCATTTATGGCGGTTATTACGCGACGCAATTGAAAATGACCGCTGGTTTCGAAAAACAGTTGCCGTCTGGTCATGAGTATATTCAAACGTTCCAAGAATATCGCGACCGTTTGTTCGGTTCAAACCGTATCATCGTTGTTTTGAAAGAACGCGAAGGCACGATCTGGAACAAAGATTTCTTTACAGAATACAAAGAGTTAACAGATGCGCTTTTTTACCTTCCAGGTGTAGCACGTCATACACTAACATCTTTGTGGACGCCAAACTCTCGTTATTTTGAGATTACAGAGGACGGCTTTGTTGCTGACGATGTGATCCCGGGTACGATTACGCTTGATAATATTGACTCTGATTGCGTATCCCGCGTGAAAACGAAGAGTCTTCAAACAAGTTGTGAGCCTGCCCTTAATATTATTGAAAATAACGTTGTACGTGGTGGTTTTGTGGGAAGTCTTGTGGCGACCGACTTTAGTGCCGCGATGGTGCGTGCTGAGTTGCTTGATAAAGACGTCCGCACAGGCGAACCGCTCGATTATTTTGACCTAGCTGATAAGCTTGAAAACAATATTCGGGGTCAATTCGAGAACGAGCGCTTTGAAATTCAGATCATTGGCTTTGCTAAAATGATCGGGGATATTGCCGATGGGGCACGAACAGTCATTCAGTTCTTCATCATTGCATTTATTCTGACAGTGCTCTCTGTGTATATTTATGCACGCTCAGCTATTTTGACCTTCTTGCCGCTGTTTTGCTCATTAACCTCATTGGTATGGCAGTTTGGTATTCTAAACCTTTTGGGTTACGGCCTTGATCCTTTGGCTATTCTCGTGCCATTCCTCGTCTTCGCCATTGGTGTGAGCCATGGCGTTCAGCAGATTAATTTGATCACCGCTAAAATTTCTGAGGGTGCCTCAAGTGATGAAGCGGCGCGTGCCAGCTTCCGTGGCTTGCTCATTCCCGGTACTATGGCTTTGGTGACTGACCTTGTTGGTTTCGGAACGCTTATTCTTATTCCGATTGTTATGATCCAAGAACTTGCGATCACTGCTTCTATTGGTGTGGCGCTGAAGATTTTGACGAATTTGGTGATGCTACCAATTTTGGCGTCTTTCTTTACGATTGAAGATGGTTTTGCTGAGCGTATTCAAAAGGCGCGCGTTTCGCGGGTTCGTTTGATGAAAAAGCTTGGTAATATTGCTAATCCACGTGCAGCTATTGTGGTGTGTATCTTAAGTGCGGTCTTATTCGTAACGGCCTTTATTCAAAGCCAAGATCGCCACGTAGGTGCCTTGCATGCCGGTGCGTCTGAGCTTCGCGAAGATGCTCGTTATAACCAAGACAGCCGTGCAATTGCCAGTAACTTCTCTTTGGGCCTCAACCTACTGACAGTTATCGTTGAGACACCTACTGAGGCATGTATCAATTATCCTTACATGAAATACTTGAATGAATTTACGTGGTATTTGCGTAATGTTGAAGGCGTGTCTTTGGCGCTGTCTTTGCCTTTCGTCACGCGGAAATCATTCTCTGGGTTTAATGAGGGTAATTTGAAGTGGCAGGCTTTGCCGCGTAACAAATATGCGCTTGTGCAATCGGTTGGGCCAATTGGTACAGGTACTGGTCTATTGAATGAGACATGTACCCTTATGACCCAGCTCGTCTTCCTTGAGGATAGTAAAGCGACAACAATCAAGCGTGTTACAGCGGCCGTTAAGGAGTTCCGCGATAATACACCGCCAACGCATGCAAGCGTGTTCTTTGAGACCGATCCGCCGATCTCTCGCGCACCTGCTGGACTAGAGGTGGGCGAGATTGTTGATGTCATCGATGATGGTTTCAAGTCAGCTCTATCGGTTGTTTATGATGTTAGAACAGATAATGTGGATGACATTGTGGCGAAGGTTAAAGAGTTCGGTATTAACGTTGTTAGCCACCGTGAAGCGCCAGTAACGATCCGTCTAGCGTCGGGTAATATGGGTGTGCAGGCCGCGGTAAACGAGGAAATTGAAACTTCTGAGTTGCCAATGATGATCTATGTATATCTAACCATTATCTTCTTGGTTGTTCTGACATACCGTGACTGGCGTGCGACCGTTGCATGTTGTTTGCCGCTGACACTGGCTACATTCATGGGTTATTGGTTCATGGAAGTCTTGCAGATTGGTCTTACGGTTGCGACATTGCCGGTGATGGTGCTAGCGGTGGGATTAGGTGTTGATTATGCCTTCTATATCTATAACCGTATCCAGTTCCACCTATCTGAAGGCTTAACCGTAACGGACAGCTATAAAGAAACGTTGACAGAGACCGGCATGGCCGTGGTGTTTACAGCTCTTACACTGGCTGTTGGTGTGTCAACATGGGCCTTCTCAGCCTTGAAGTTCCAAGCTGATATGGGCTTGCTGCTCACCTTCATGTTTATGATCAATATGATCATGGCGGTAACGGCATTGCCAGCTGTCGCAGTGGTGCTTGAAATGGTGTTCCCTCGCAAGGAGCCACCGAAGGCACCTTCAGGCGCGCTTGCGCACTAGAGAGACAGCCTATAGAAACAGAAAAGCCCCGCATGAGCGGGGCTTTTTTTATGCTATCAGACTTGGAAATAGCTCTTTGAGTAGCTGAAGAGAAGCGGGCGATATGCTCCGCTATGGATCGCCTATCAGTTTTTTAGTATGGCTTTTAGGGGAGTGGGTGTCCGAGTATGTCGCTTAAAGCTTTGATCGCCGGGGCCGCGGCGCCGACTTTGATTGTTGTCATGCCCAAGGCTTTCGCCGGCTTTAGGTTAATCCCAAGATCATCAAGAAAGACAGCCTCCTCCGGCATAATATTAAGCGCTTCGCAGGCCATGAGATAAATCGCTGGGTCTGGTTTGCGCACGCCAACTTTAGAGCTTTCTATCACATCGTCGAATAATGCTAATACGTCTGCGACGGCATCAGCTTTGCTTTGTGTGCGCGCCATACCGGCGCCTGCGCCGGCTTTTACATTGTTAGTTATGCACGCAATTTTATAATCGCGGCTTTTTAAGCCCTTCAAGACGTCGACCATTTGAGGGCGTATATCGCCCGCGAGACAGGCAAGAATATCGCGACCAGGCACATCATGCCCAAGGGCTCTTGCTTCCGCTGCAAATGCCTCATCGAAAGCTTTTGCGTCGATCTCACTGCGCTCAAACTTCGCCCAGGCATTGGTGTCTGGATTGGTTGAATTTATCTGGCGAACGAAGTCTTTTGGAAGTCCTCTCTCGCTTTCATAGCGGTTAAAGGCGTCGAATGGGCTGGAGGTGATAACGCCCCCAAAGTCCCATATCACAGCTTTTATCATACTGAACTCCTTTGTCCTTCTTGGGCATACCCTCGCTGAAGTCGCCACATTATTCGGCTCAACCTAACGGTTTATTGGCCTGATGTAACCAGGTCGTTTTTGAGGTGTCGACCAGCAATATAGTAATGCACGGCGGCCCATAGGTTAACCAGCGAGCAGATGAGGAGTGAGTAGCGTAAAGATTGGTCACCGAAACTATTAGATAATAGGTCTGAAATGATGCCAACAGCTTGCGGCCCGAGTGCGAGACCAATCATATTTATGATAAAAAGTAGGATTCCTGCGGCGACGGCACGCATGCGAAGCTCGACCATGCCTTGGGTCTGAGAGAAACATGTTGCCTGATAAAAATTGCCTAGAATAACAGGAATGAGCATACCCCAAAGTGCGGCGGTCGAGCTGGTCGCAGTATAGATAAGCAGGTTAAATGGCGTCATGACCAACAATGCGATGCCCGTAATCCACAAATACCATTTAGGGTCCTTAGCGCCAAATTTATCGGCTAGATAGCCGCCTAAAAAGATGCCGATGCCGCCTGGAATACCCAGCATTAGGCCAAACCATGTTCCAACTTCTCCAGTTGTCATGCCGAAGGAGCGAATGAGAAATGACGGTGCCCATGTTACAAAGCCATATCCAACAAAGGCTGTTAGAGCAGCGGCGAGTGATAAGTGACGAAATGATTTTTTAGCCATTAGGTAGTTGAGTGTTTCTTTGACAGTCGGTTGGTCTTCCGCAGCGATCCGCCCCTCGGCGGCACCCCGCGTCGGTTCCTGGACTGTAAAGCGCATAATAATAGCTAATAGAACACCCGGTATGCCGACAAGGAATAATGCCACGCGCCAGCCATATAATTCATTAATCCAGCCCCCCGCAAATAAGCCAAACATAATTCCTATGGGAATACCTAATGAGTAGACGCCCAAGGCTGTCGCACGCTGGTTGGCAGGGTATAGGTCTGATATCATGGAGTGCGCTGCAGGACTGCATCCAGCTTCACCGATCCCGACACCGATGCGGGCGAGCAACATATGCCAAAAATTGCCCGCGAGGCCGCATAGAGCTGTCATCACGCTCCAGACGGACAGGGCGCCCACGATGAGTGTCCGGCGGTTTGTGCGATCTGCAAGTTTGGCAATCGGAATGCCCAATGTGGCGTAAAAGAAAGCAAAGGCAAATCCAGTTAAAAGACCAATTTGCGTATCGTTTAGACCAAGATCAGCCTTAATCGGTTCAATGAGGATGGATAAAATCTGACGATCGATAAAGTTAAATGTATAGACCACTAAAAGGACGCCCAACGTGTAATTACGGGCGCGTTTGGATATAACGTTTACACTAATATCAGTCATGACTTCTCCCCATTTACTCAGAGTAGCCTATACGATTTTTGCATAAGTAAAAGCGAAAACGTTGCGTCTAAACGTATTGGATTGTTATAGAAAATAGTTTAGCGTCGTTAGAAATTATAGGGAGATAAGTTATGAGTGATGCACGCGAGTTTGATGTAATTGTTTTCGGTGCCAGTGGTTTTACTGGCCGCTTGGTTGCTGAATATTTAGCTCTGCATGCCGAGCCTGGCGCCCCAATTAAGTGGGCAATGGCGGGCCGAAGTCAGACGAAACTAGAACAAGTTCGTGCAGAAATGGGTATAGATAGTGCGGTTCCAATCCTGGTCGCTGATACAAATGATGACGCAAGTCTAGCATCACTCGCAAAACGGGCGGATTGTATTTTAACGACCGTTGGCCCTTACCAACTTTACGGAACGTCTTTGGTGGCGGCTTGTGCCGAGACAGGCACTGCTTATGTCGATTTGAGCGGAGAGCCAGTTTGGATGCATGAGATGATTAACGCCCATGGCGCCAAAGCCCAAGCGAGCGGCGCGCGGATTGTTTTCTCCTGCGGTTTTGATAGTATTCCATTCGATTTGGGCGTTTACGCGCTCCAACAAGAAGCCCAAAAAGACTTCGGTCATGCATTATCGCGTGTTAAATGTCGTGTAAGAGCAATGAACGGAGAATTCTCTGGCGGAACAGCTGCTTCATTGGGCGCTACCATGGAAGCCCTGACGAGAAACCCTGCTCTTTTTGAGGTCTTGGTGAATCCATTTTGTTTGACGGCCAATCAAGCTGGTCCAGCCCAGCCATCCGGAGATAAAGTTGAATATGACGAAAAACGTGACGAATGGCTTGCGCCTTTCATAATGGCCCCGATCAATACAAAAAATGTTCACCGGTCCAACGATTTACTTGGCCATGCATATGGCGAAGACTTTGTATATGATGAGATGATGGTTGCCGGAAAAGGCGATGAAGGCAAGGCTGTAGCTGATTTTATGGCCTCTCATAACCCGTTGCAAGGCGATGATGTGCCTCAACCAGGCGAGGGGCCGTCCAAAGAAAGTCGCGCGGCAGGAAATTACGATGTGTTATTCCTTGGCGAAGATAGCCATGGGCATGAGTTGTCCTATATCGTTACAGGCGATATGGACCCGGGATATGGGTCAACATCGAAGATGATCGCACAAGCAGCAATATGTCTCGTGCGTGATTGCAGAGAATTACCTGGCGGCATTTATACGCCTGCACCGGCCATGGGTGAGAAGCTCATTAATCGCTTAACAAAATATGCTGGTATGACATTTGGTCGTCAATAATATTTGACTAGAAGCGGTACCCCACACCTAGATTAACCCCAATTGTTGGGATATCGCTATTAAAGTCAATATTGTCCCAGTCTAAGGACACAGAGTGCTGCATAAATCGTGTTTCCAGAAAACCAATCAGATTTTCGCCAAAAGCACGGCGTAAACCGAGCTGGGCACCATAGTTGAGACCCCCAAGCTCACTATCAGAGAGTGATACATTAGACGTTGAGCGATAGTAAGCGCTGATATAGTCGATCCCTGCACCGACTGCGATGTAAGGTGTGGCGTTAAAGATCGTTCCATTCGGAAATGAAAACACGCGGCTTAGTGATATCGCGTTAATTGTTTTCAGATTTACGTCGGCTGCGCCACGTGCGGCTATTGTTGCGGGGTCGGCTTGAAGACGCGAACGTGAATAATCTAATTGCCAGCCGCGCGCGTTGGTTTCCCAACGGGTCGCGCGCAAACCTAAATTATAAGGCGCGTCGGTGTTATATTCCTTCCAGCGAAATTCTAAGGAACCCGATGAGTTTGAGTTTAAAGTATTTAGGTAGCCGACAAAAGCGGTGAGCTCCCAAGAGGGTTTGCTGGCATCACGGGCACCATATGTCATCGGCGCATTTTCGGTGGCGAGTGCAGGCTCATCATTTGTAGTATCAATTATGACTTGGTCGCGTTGATTGATTTTGTCGTCGTTTTTATACATGCCATCAGCCAAGACTTGGGATGATAACATCAGAGGTGCGGTCAGTAAGCCGATAGAAATAATACTGTGAGTTCTTTTCATCTTAGTTATGTCCTTTTTAATTTTTGTAGCAACGCGTAAAATATCACAGGGTGTTTCTCTGGTCTGGCGCTAGAATATTGTCCCGTACTTCACTTACTAGTAACGTATTTTTATTATAAACAGCCGAATACGGTTTATACCTATTAAATAATGGCTTTTTTATGAATTTACAAATTTAAATGGCGACAGTTTATCAAATTTAATATCAGACTTTGGTTATTGAAAGAGCGGCACGTCAAAAAGGACGGCTTATAGGGCGCTCGTTATCCCAAGATTTTATATACCTGCCGCTATATCAATGACAAACCGATAACGCACATCTGACTGCTCCATGCGGTCATAAGCCTCGTTTACATCCTTCATCTTAATTTTTTCGATATCTGGCATGACATTATGCGCTGCACAGAAATCGAGCATTTCTTGTGTTTCTTGCAAACCGCCAATACCGGACCCGGTTACGATTTTTCGGCTGAGCAAGAGCCCAGTGTGAATTTCAGGCATCATATCAATCATGCCGACAATAACTAATGGTGTATTGACGCGCATGAGCATGAGATATGGCATCAGGTCGTGTCGAACAGGGATTGTGTCGAGGATCATGTCGAAGCTGTTTCGGGCGGCTTTCATTGCCTCGGGGTCGGTCGTGTTTATGACATGGTGCGCGCCAAGACGCTTGGCGTCTTCTTTTTTACCATCTGATCGCGTTAGAACTGTGACCTCGGCGCCCATAGCAACGGCTAGTTTTACGCCCATATGGCCGAGACCACCGAGGCCGGCAACGGCCAATTTTGTGCCTCTTCCTACTTTCCAAGTTTTTAGAGGCGAATAACTGGTAATGCCCGCGCATAGCAGAGGGGCCGCGGCTGCCATGTCCAGACCGTCGGGAATGCGCAACACAAATTCGTCGCGGACAACAATTTTATCTGCATAACCGCCCAGTGTGTTGGACCCATCTACGCGATCTTTACCGCCATAAGTGCCAACCATGCCTTCGAGGCAATACTGCTCAAATCCTGTCTCGCATGTCTCGCAATGCATGCAGCTATCGACCATACAACCGACGCCGACTCGGTCGCCAAGTTTATGCGATGTGACGTCTTCTCCGATTGCTGTCACAATCCCTACAATTTCGTGTCCAGGAACGACGGGGTATTTTGTTCTTCCCCAATCGTTACGTGCTGTGTGTAAATCAGAGTGGCATATGCCGCAATGTGTAATGTCGATCAGAACATCATTTGGACGCAAGCCCCGACGCCTAATTTCCATTGGTCCGAGCGGTTTATCTGAAGCTAAAGTGCCATAGGATTGGGCGATATATTCATTGCTCGATCTGCTGCCTGTGGTCATTGTGTCTCCTATGATATGCTTTTGATGTGCCCTAATTTGCGGCCTAATTTGAGGTGTAATTTGGGCGGCGCCCTTCCATGAAAGCGCTGACGCCTTCTTTGAAGTCTGGTCCCGAACTGCATAAAATTTGATTTCGGTTCTCAATCGCCATGGCGGCCTGCAGGCTATTTGCATCGACGGCCATTGAAAGCCCTTCTTTGGTCAGCGTTAAGCCCATGGGTGATGCAATCAGCATATCATCAATATATGTTTGCGCCGTTGCTTCTAGATCTTTATCTGGCACGACTTCTGAAACCAAACCCGTCATGACGGCACGGTCTGCTTTTATAAACCGGCCTGTAAGCATGAGTTCTGAGGCAACCGACACACCAACGAGGCGCGGCAAGAAATAGCTAACACCCATGTCGCAGGCAGACAGACCAATGCGAATAAACGCGGCGTTCATTTTCATGCTCTGTCCCGCAATACGAATATCCGCCGCGAGAGCAAAAGCGAACCCCCCGCCGCATGCGGCGCCGTGGACCAGAGAAATGATGGGCTGTGGGCACCGCCGCATTTTAATATAGACGTCCGCGAGGTACCCCTGGAAAGTGAACCCACCGCCATAGGGCAGGGCTTTTGGGTCTTGCTTTTCCTTAAGGTCGAGACCAGCGCAAAAAGCACGCCCGGCGCCCCGCATGACGACGATGCGTGTGTCACGATCATTAAACAATGCATCGAAAAAATGCACTAATTCTTCAACCATTTTAGTGTTGATTGTATTAAGCGCATCAGGCCGGTTGAGTGTCAGCCAAGCCACTGGTCCGCGCATCTCGACATTTATGGTTTCATAGCTGTGCATGAATGACTTCTCGTTCACTTTTTACGTAAGCCGATCTAGGACAGAGCGACATTAATGACTTTGCGTTGCGTAAATTCTTGTAAGCCTTCGTGCCCAAGTTCGGCACCAATGCCCGATGTTTTAGAGCCGCCAAAGGGAATATGAGGAGCCAGGTCCGCGTGTTTATTAACCCAGACTGTTCCGCTTTCAACTTGCTTTGCGACCTCATAGGCGCGCTCAACATCTGTCGACCAAACTGAACCACCAAGTCCGTAGGGCGAATTATTGGCTCGATCGATAACATCGTTGACATCATCATATTTGATAATCGGCAAAACGGGTCCGAATTGTTCTTCATCGACAAGCCGCGTACCGTCGCTAATGTCACGAATGATTGTTGGCCGGATAAAATAGCCTTTACTATCGTCGACTGTACCACCGGCTATGACAGTACCGTTTTGCTTGCCGTCTTCGAGAAATTCACGCACTTTGTCATATTGCATTTTGTTTTGCAGTGGACCGAGTTGTGTGCCTTGCTCTGAGCCGTCGCCGACAATCGCGCCATCTGCAAGTTTTGCAAGTTCTGAACAAAGTTGGTCATAGATACTTGCATGGGCATAGACGCGTTTCATGGCGATACAGATTTGACCATTATTTCCAAATGCGCCTTGAAAAATTTTGGGCGCAATCTCCTCGACATTTACATCGTCCAATATAATTCCGGCATCATTGCCACCGAGCTCGAGCGTGATGCGTTTAAGCGTACTCGCTGCTGACGCCATTACTTTCGCGCCTGTCGCGGTTGATCCCGTAAACGAAACTTTTGCGATTTTTGGATGACTGGATATAACGCCGCCAAGGTCATTGGCGTCGGCGATAATATTAATCACCCCAGCCGGGGCAACATCTGCGATTATTTCGCCTAGTCGCAACGTTGTTAAGGGCGTGGTTGGCGCCGGCTTGATAATGATTGTATTGCCAGCCAGCAAGGCGGGAGGCAGTTTAAAGCCTAGCAGCACCAGAGGAAAATTCCATGGCACAATGGCGCCAACAACACCGAGCGGCATGCGATGAATTTCAACGCGTTGCGCGTCGTTTTCTTCTAAAATTTCGACGGGCATATCGAGTGTCTGGAAATAACGACAAAATGCCGATATCGACGCGACTTCAATCGCCGCATCCGCCAGCGGTTTGCCTTGCTCGCTTGTTAAAAGTCTTGCTAGTTCCTCTGCGTTTTCATCAATTTTATCGGCGATCTTAAGCAAGACGTCGCGGCGTTCCGCAAGTGTGGTGTGCTTCCAAGTTTTAAAGGCCCGTGCCGCTCCGTCAATGGCTTCTTCTAATTGATCCAGCGAGGCGATCGGGCAGGGGCTGACGACCTCTTCTGTTGCTGGGTTGATAACAGGCATGGTCGCGTGACCATCAACTAGTTTTCCATCAATTAATAATTTAAAGCCCATCAGAAAGTCCTCCGCTACAATTTAATTTAATACCTTAAATGCTAAGGTTTAGTTGTGTGACTTGTCTAGTCAGAAATAAAAATTCTCAGATACCTGTTGCGATAGGGCATGCCGAGCGACTTTGGGCGCCATGCCCCCATTCAGACCATGACCCGTCATATACGGCCACTTTATTCATGCCACATAAGTGCAAAGCAAATGCTAAGCCGCAAGCGGTTACGCCCGAACCACATGTGGTAATTATGGGCGCGTTGAAGTCAATTTGTGCGGCTTCAAATAATGTCCGAATCTCGCCTATGGGCTTAATTTTTTGAGTTTCTGGGTCTAGGAGCGACGTAATGGGTAGGTTGCGCGCGCCGGGTATATGCCCTGATGCCATGCCCTCTCTCGGCTCAGTTTCTTGGCCTGTGAAGCGGGCATGGCCGCGGGCATCAATGATTTGCGCGTTCCCGACACCGAGAATTTTTTGCATTTCGAGCAATGATGTAAAGGCTGTATCGGCAATTGGGGGCTTAACACGAAAGTCGCCATATGGCTGTACCTCGAGGCCAGCGCCTAAGGCACCACCGGCCGCGCGCCATGCCGCTAATCCGCCATCGAGAATGGATATGTTAGCATGACCAAAATAACGAAACATAAACCAAGCGCGGGCGCAGGATAAAAAAGGTGAATTATCATACACAATAATATGTGTCGCCGTACTCAAACCCAAACGCTGCATATTCTCTTCGAAGATATTTGCTGGCGGGAGCATGTGGGGGTAAGGGCTTTGCCTATCCGACTGTTCATCTAAGTTAAACCAGGCGGCCCCTTTAATATGCTCGGCAAGATACTCCGCCTCCGCGTCACGTCCCATTTGCGGCAGTACATATGTCGCGTCAAGAAAGCTTACATTTTGCTTTGGGTCTTGCGATAAGGCAATGGCTTGTGAGGCTTGAATTAAACTGGCTATTGATGGCATATAAGCGTCCCAATGTTTAAGTTTTGCAACATGAGAATATCTGGTCCTTTGCGCGGCGGATAAACACAACTTAAAGTTTTTTTAACTTTGATATGGTAAGCGTAACTGTGTCAATCTCCGATACTAATTAATAAAAAAACACCAACTCTAGAGAGGCAATAGTGGCTAAAGAAGATATAACCTATAGAGCCTTGAGCCTGGGACTTAGAGATGCGCTCGACATTGATAATTTTAAGTATTTTTTGATTTCACTGGTTCTGGCATTGGTTTCTCTTACGATACTTATAATTGCTTTATCTGGGCTCATTCAACAAGGGATGGTTTTGGTAGACTTGGGCGATGGTTGGCTCGGGTGGATTTCCGTCTTCATTGCCAACATTTTGTTGGCGACTTTAGGGTATTTTTTAATAGTGCCACTTATGTTTTTGGTAATGTCGATTTTTACTGGTCGTGTGGCCGAAAACATTCGCGTAAAGCATTATGGTCATATAAGTTTCGACGCAGGTGTTGGGCCGATCGAAGCTTTATTTGAGACGCTCGTCGTTATCCTTAAGTTTATTCTTTATTTCTTAATTGCATCACCTGCATTGCTTTTGTTTGGCGCCGGACAATTGGTTTATGTTGGGATAGGGTTTGTCTTGTTCAGGAAACTCCTTTTGCTCGAAACACTTGGCACACACCTGCCTTTATCGATCGTCAAAGAAAGGTCGCAAACCTTTAATGGTGGGAAACATTTTTCGGCGTCTATTGTTCTATATGTTGCTAGTCTTATTCCCGTGATTAATCTGTTCGTTCCCTACCTCTCTATATGCATTTTGTTAAACGAGTCGATGATCCAGGAAGTCGACGATTTAACCTAACCATCTGAAAGGGGGCTTTAAAGAGGGTCTATACGTTGCCTTAAAATTATGAGAGGCTTAACGCTATGACGGATAGACGCAACTTTTTAAAGTTCATCTCGAGCTTGCCATTGGTAAAATCTGTACTGTTAGGCGCAGCATCTGCTGATGTGGGGTCTGCTGTTCAGATAGAAAAAGGCTGGCAAAATTGGTCGGGGTCATTGGGGCGTTCGGCTTCGCCGGTTCATGTGCCCAAAACTTTGGGCGCGCTGCAGGAAATTATAAAGGCGTCAATTGTACGCCCGGTCGGGGCGGGCCATAGTTGGACACCTTTGGTGCCAGGCGCCGATGCTATTTTGAAGCTCGATCATTTTTCTGGTGTTAGGGAAGTTGATCAACAGGCGCAAACCGCTTGGATGGGCGCAGGGACACGATTGGTCGAATTATCGCGTGCTTTAGAAGCGCAAAACCTTGGCTTTAGAAACCTTGGCGACATTAATGTTCAGACCCTCGCGGGGGCAATAAGTACAGCAACCCACGGGACGGGTAAAACACTCACTTGCTTAGCGGGCGAGGTGTGTGCTGTGCGTATGGTTACTGGAGATGGCGATTTTCTAGAGGTAAGTGAGCAGGAAAATAAAAACCTTTTACCTGCTGTGCAGGTGGGATTGGGGACGCTTGGTGTTTTAACAGAAATAAAAATGCAACTCATGCCGCGTCATAAATTACATCGCCGCGTCTGGTTTATGCCTCATGAACAAGTATTGACGCAGGCCGAGACACAATGGAAAGAAAATCGAAATTTTGAGTTTTTCTATATCCCCTTTTCTGGGATGAGCATGTGCATCACCCATAACCTGACAGAAGCCGACACGACGATGCCGGTTGCGGAAGAGCCAGAAGACGCAGTTATGCAGTTAAAAGCCCTGCGCGATTATGTGTCTTGGTTTCCTGCGCTTCGTAAAAAGCTTTTGCAGCTGGCCATAAAAGCCGCGCCAGAAGAAGAGCTGGTGGGTAATTCGTGGGAAATATTATCATCGGTGCGCGACACAAAATTCAATGAAATGGAGTATCACTTGCCGCCAGCGCGCGCGCTTGATGCTTTGGAGGCTGTTAGGGTTTATGTGGAGCGCTATCGCCCAGATGTATTTTTCCCATTTGAAGTGCGTCGAACAGCTGCTGATAGCGCTTGGTTATCACCTTTTAATGATGGCGAGCGCATCTCAGTGGCGGTGCATTGCCACGCGCCAGATGATTACGCTTTCTTATTTACCGAAATTGAACCAATTTTACGCCAGTTTGGCGGGCGCCCACATTGGGGAAAATTGAATAGCTTACAAGCACGTGACTTTGCGGAACTTTATCCGCAATGGGAGGCATTTGGAGACCTCAGGCGTCGATTAGACCCGCGCGGGCATTTGTTGAATGCATATTTATCCAATTTATTCGAAAATTATGCGCGTGTTTGAGGGTTCTAACTTGATCATCCTCGCAGCTATTTTCAGCCTTATTGACGGGTTTGAAGTGGCATTATGAAGAAAAACTGGCTGTAGGCCCTTAAATCGGCGTATTTTGATGGAATTACGCATAATATGTAGTGGGGTTTTGCAAAAGCGTGTTATGTCCCTATCCGATCGCGTGCCATATTGGATGGCGCCATATTTTCGTCCGCCATCTGCGTAAGACGCTGATCGCTATAAAGGCTTATTAATGACCACATTCGCCCAGTTGGGGCTTTCTCCACAACTCGCTAAGACGCTTGAGACAAGCGGCTATACTGAACCCACTCCGATCCAAAAAGAAGTCATTCCACTTATGCTGGATGGTAAGGATATTGTCGGCATTGCTCAAACTGGCACCGGTAAGACGGCAGCCTTTGTGCTGCCCGTACTCGAGAAAATTCAGAACGAACAGCATAAGGTAAAGCAAAAGCACTGTACTGTGCTTATTATCGCGCCAACGCGTGAGCTGGCTGCACAGATAGATGAAAATATTGCTAAATATGGCACGTCTATTTATCATGCCCGGGCTATGGTTGTGGGCGGGGTCAAATATCCCAAGCAAATAAGTAAGCTACGCCAAGGTCTCGATATATTGGTCGCGACCCCGGGGCGCTTAGAGGATCATATTAAGTCTGGCAATGTATCGCTGGCTCATACCCAGATCGTTATCCTCGACGAGGCTGACCAAATGCTCGACCTTGGCTTCTTTCCCGCTATTCGGCGGATCGTGAAGCAAGCCCCGCGTACGCGCCAAACTGTTTTACTATCTGCAACAATGCCAAAACAAATCCGGTCTTTGGCGGCTGATTTGCTGACCGACCCTGTTGATGTTGCGGTCGCCCAACAATCAAAACCAATTGAGAAGATTGATCAGCGCTTTTACATGATGGAAGCGAGCGATAAGCGGCCGTTTCTTGTGCGCGCTCTTGAAAACCAATTCAGGACGATTATTTTCACTCGCACAAAACACGGCGCCGATCAGCTGGTAAAATATTTATCGAAACAAAATGTACGCTCGGCGGCTATTCACGGCGATAAAAGCCAAGGCCAGCGTCAAAAGGCCATTGAGGATTTTAGGTCCGGAAAAGAGCATATTTTAGTTGCAACCGATATTGCGGCACGCGGCATTGATATTCCCGATGTATCGCTGGTTGTTAACTACGATGTGCCGTTAACGCCAGAGGCTTATGTGCACCGTATTGGGCGTACCGCGCGTGCTGGGCGTGAAGGTATGGCGATTACGCTGAGTACTGGTGAAGAGAAATCAAAACTGCGCGATATTGAACGTTTGATAAAACGCAAACTTGTTGTTGAAAATATTCAGGCCGCGAAACTTAGCGACGGCTATGATCCAACAAAATCGAGCGCGCCCTCAGAAGCCAATGATACTCATGTGTCCTTAGACGATGTTGGCGGTGGTGGTCGCGGCGGAAGAGGTGGTCGCCCACGCCGAGGAGGCGGTGGTGCAGGGGCGGCTAAAGCTCGACCATTTCGATCAGCCAAATCCGCGGGCAAGCGCGCCGACAAACCATCCGAGGGTAAATCCTCTCGGCCGGAGCGGTCCGATGGAGATAAGCGTACGGCAGGCGGCAGCAAAAATGAGCCGCGCGGCCCTGCAAAAGACAGACGTGATGGAGAGGGCGCGCGCGCGCGCCCTGATAGACCCCAACGTGGCAAACCTGAGCGCAGTCGATCAGAGGGCGGCAAGCCAAGTTCAAAGTCAAGTTCAAAGTCAGGTTCAAAGTCAGGTTCAAAGTCAGGTTCAAAGTCAGGGGGAAGACCTGGCGGTAAGCCTGGTGGTGGGCGACCAAGTGGCGGCCGGCCGAGCGGTAAACCTGGTGGCAAACCTGGCGGTAAGCCTGGTGGGGGTAAGCCACGCGCGACGCGCCCTTCCTAAATAATCCTCGTTAATAGAATAAAAAAAGGGCCTCACATGTGAGGCCCTTTTCTGTTTTTTTACAGCGTATGCTAGAAGTTGACGCTAACCGATGCGCCGAAACTTGCGCCTGGTGCCTCGTGAATGAATGATCCACCAAATTCAGGCGCATTGATGATTTCACTCAAATATTCTTCATCTAGAATATTACGCCCGAAAATAGATGCGCTCCAACCTTCACCATTTAGGGTATAACGAACATCTACAGTCTCGTATGTATCACGTGCTGTTTTGTTAAAGTTTGCGGTCCCTAGATTTGCGAATGATGCTTCGAAAATTGTCACAGGTTGGTTGTTTTGAACAGTGTGGAAGTTTGTTTCTCCGACCCGTGCATAATCAACACGAAGAACACTCTCAAGTTTGCCAAGCTGTGTAGTATATTGAACACCGAGGTTCGCAGTATAATCAGGTGTTAAGGGTGCATCATTGCCAACTGTGTAAGGGCGGTGTTTGTTTTCCTTAATTTCACCATCTGTTACGCCAACGCCACCATCAATTCTGATTTTGTCAGTCGCGGCAAATTTAAAGTCCAGTTCCGCACCTTGCAATTCAAGTTCGTCAATAGTGGTAACAACGCGCATCAGACCAAATGTTCCGGCAAAGAATTCGAAGAACTGATTGTCTTCAACTTCGGTCTGGAAAATAGCACCGTTTAGCTGCAAACGGTTATCCATATAACGACCTTTAAAGCCTAGCTCGAGAGCTTTCGAAACTTCTTTTTCATATTGGTCAGTTACGTTTAAAGCCGTTCCAATAACGTCATTGAAGCTTGCTTGGATGAGCGCTTGGCTGCCCAATGAGTTAAAGCCACCAGAACGGAAACCATAACCATATGAACCATAAACACGTGTTGTTTCATTAAGATCATGGCCCAATGTCAGTTTTGGTTGCAACTGTTCATACGTATCGTCACGTTTTGGGATATCCGCTGAAATAGTTGCGCGGCCCGGATTGATCGATGATGTTGTATCGGCCACACCATCCCCATTACTATCCATGCGTGACTTACCTACTTTTGGTACTTTATTAGTGACGCTGCGTTCTTCGCGGTCAAAGCGTGCTTCGATCGCTAGCTCAGTCGCATCGCTCAAGTCATAATTGGCTTGGCCAAAAATAGAGTATACGTCTGTTGAGAAGTCATCCCAAAATAGGAGATCTGTCACACCAGCAACATAGGCTTGTTGTTGCGGCCGTGTGCCCAAGTCGGCACCATACGACACAGCAACTTCACGGTCGATATTTGCAACATAACCGCCGAGGATCCAATCAACCGCATTGGTCGTGCCTTGCAAGCGAACCTCTAAGCTCATGTCTTCTTGGTTGCGCTCTTGATATTGATATCCATCACACGTTGACGCGGTGTATGCGCCAAGCAAAGAAGTTGCTGGCGTGCCGAATGTGTATGTTCCAGGATAGGCATTGATCAATGTAGCAATAGCTGCATTTTGTAAGTCTGTTGCACAAGATGCAAGCGTTGCTGCATAAATCCCGAATGATGCGGCTGTACCATCGGAAATCAGCCACTCTTCCAAATTATTATAAGCTAGCGTCGCCGTTAAAGTGTGGCCATTGCTGAGCTCTGTTTCATATTTCGCTGAGAAATCGAGCGTTTCTTGCTCGTTTTCTGGCTTGATATTAGGTGAGTACTGAAATACGTGATCATTTACATCTGCATGATAGTCGGGGTTGCTGAACCCTGAAGCAAATGAAGGTAGGGCAAATGTGGCATTAAAGTTAATGGCGCCACCGCTTACTTTGCTGTAGCCGCCGCGAACATCCCAGCTCGCATCCGCTGTATCAACAATGAAGCGACCACGCAAAGTCGTATCTTCGAAATAATCAATGGCGTCATCTTTGCCAGTGTAGAGGTTTTTTTCAAAGCCATCTGTGGAGCTGGTGCTCGCTGAAATACGGCCAGTAATATTATCAGCAACTTTAATATTGGTAAGACCTTGGATTTTATAACTACCGTTTGATCCGTATCCGAATGAAATTTTTGAACCGCCCTCACCATCTGGTTTCTGAGTGGAAATAAGAATAGCACCAGAAGAGGCGTTACGTCCGTAAAGAGCGCCTTGGGGTCCTTTGAGTACCTCAATTTGTTCAATATCGAGCAATTCGCGGTTGAAGGCGTTCGGGTTTGTGAGCAGAACGCCATCAATGACGAGCGCGAAGTTAGACTCAGCGTCGCGCGTTGATGTAATCCCGCGGATTGTAACTTGGCTATCGCCCGCATTTGCTGTGTTCACCATCACGACGTTTGGCGTCATGGCGATAAAGTCTTCGGGTCGTTGAATGCCCGCATCCTCAATGTCTGTGGCAGAAAAAGCTGTTACCGCAATTGGCACATCCTGCAAGTTCTCAGAAACTTTACGAGAAACAACAACGATTTCGTCGATGCCGCCTGTCTGTGCTTTTACTTGCGTCGCAAGGCTTGTAACGGCAAACAGCGACACTGCCGCGCACAAGCTTGATTTGACAATAATATTCTTCATGAGTTCTTTTCTCCTTTCACGAATTGTGTACAATGTTAGAGAAATTTTAATCCTTTTCAAGCGGCACAGTTTTTTTCGCTAGGAGTGTAACAAAATTGTCACAGGCTTCTGAAAAAGCATATGAGGCGATCAAAGCGGGAATTATCAGTGGTCGCTATGCACCGGGCGAACACTTGGGCGAAGAGCAGCTCGTTCAAGACTGTTCCGTCAGCCGCACCCCTGTGCGTGAAGCTTTGCGCCGGTTAGTTTTTGAGGGGTATGTCGTATCGCGAAAAAACAGTGGGGTTTCTGTTGCAGTTTGGAAGCCCATAGATGTCGATGAGGTGTTTCGTGCCCGCGCTTTGCTTGAGGGTTATATTGCGGCTCTCGCGGCGCAGAAAATCACGACCAAAGACGTTTCTAGGCTAGAGGTTCTAACTGAGAAGCTCGATTTTTATTTAAGTTCTGATGAACATAGCCCGCAAGAGGTCGGTGATTACTTCATGCAAAATAATACTGAATTCCATGATGTTATTCGGCGCGCGGCCGACAATCATCGTTTGTTAGAGCTTATGCGCGGGTTGGCGCCGCCACCTATTGTGCAAAGAACAGCGAATTCATTTGACCTTGCGCGGGTTCGTATCTCAAATACGCACCATCGAGAGCTCGTTATGGCCCTTAAGGCGCGCGATGCGGCGTGGGCAGAGTCTATTATGCGCACCCATATTCATGCCGCAGCCCAGATGTTTAAGCATAGTGAGCCTAATACAAGCAAGGATGCGATTAAGGGCTAATCTGGAACGCTCATGCGCCCTTTGGCGCGCACTTTTATGCACCCTATTGTGTGAGTTGCAAACTTGCTATTTTGCATTCTGGACTATTTTGTATACAATATGCCATAAGTATTATTATGGAGTTGCCGCTTGTGACGCGGCTACAAATTTGAAAAGGCTTAAGTGCGGCGGGGTAATGGTTGCTCGCCCGTTTTGAGCCACGTCCAGCCTCACTGGATTATAAAATGAAGGAAGAACACTATGATCGATAAACCTCTGCGCGGGCTAAAAATGCTAGATTTAACGCATATGTTGTCAGGTCCTTACGGCGCGATGATACTGTCTGACTTAGGCGCTGATACAGTGAAAGTAGAGCCGCGCGATCGCGGTGAGGGCACGCGCCGTTTGCTCGAGCTTGACCCTAATAACTCAATTAACGGCATGGGCGCTTATTTTTTCACACTTAACAGGAATAAGCGCAGCGTCGCCCTTGATTTAAAGTCACCATCGGGACTTGATGCTTTTTATGAGTTGGTAAAAGCAGCAGATATTGTCATTAATAACTTCTCTGCTGGAGTAACGAAAAAGTTAAAAATTGATTTTGACACGCTGTCAAAAATTAACCCGCGCATTATTACGTGTACAGTGACGGGCTTTGGTGAAAGCGGCCCTGCTTTTCAAAGGCCGGCGTTTGACCAAATAGCACAGGCGTTAGGTGGTGGTATGTCGATAACAGGCGCGAACGAAGATGAAGTGATGCGCGCCGGCATTCCAATCGGCGACCTTGGGGGCGGCATGTTCGCTGTCATGGGCGTTCTTTCCGCAGTGATTGCCCGCCACACCACAGGAAGAGGTCAGCATGTTGATATTTCCATGCTCGATTGCCAAGTAAGCATGCTTAATTACATGGCGACAATGTATTCTATGTCTGGCGATGTTCCAAAGCCTCTCGGCAATTCGCATTTCGTGCACGTACCTTACAATACATTCACGACATTAAACGGACCTGTCGTGATCGCGGTCATCGGGGACACATTCTGGCCACCGTTGAAGGAGTTGCTCAAAATTGAAGCCTTTGATGATCCGCGTCTAGATAATGCGCCTGGACGTTTGGCGGCAAAAGAATTTATTGAAGCCGAAATGAATAAAGTACTGATCACGCAAACTGCTGAATATTGGTTAGAAAAACTTGAAAAACTGCGCATACCATGTGCGCGCGTGAATAATATTCCTCAAGCATTGAGTGACCCTCAGGTGCGTGCCCGCAATATGGTCGTCAGTGTCAAGCATCCAGAAGGTGGGGGTGCTGAAGTGCCCGGCAATCCGATTAAATTATCCGACACATCGGGTGATAGTTTTGAAGCGCCACCTCTGCTTGGCCAACACACGCAAGAGGTGTTTGAAGAATGGTTAGGTTGGTCCGCAGAAACACTTGCGGATTTTTTAGCAGAACACGACGCCGAAGCGCGTACGGTTGCTTAAGGAGAAATAAATGTCGAGTGACTATGTATTCGTAAATGATGTTGGCCCACGCGATGGTTTGCAAAATCAGAAAGTGCATGTCTCAGCAGAAGACCGCGTTCGGCTTATTAAAGCCTTATTGGAAGCGGGTATCCCGGGTGTCGAGGTTGCAAGCTTTGTGAGCCCAAAGGCTGTTCCTCAGATGGCTGGTGCTGGCGATATTGTCGCCCAATTTATCCATTCTACAGCTGAAATTTCATGCCTCGTGCCAAATCAAAAAGGCTATGAGTTGGCTAAAGCAGCGGGCGCAAAGATAATCTCTGTTGTGCCCTCAGCAACCGAAACGATGAACCTGAAAAATATTAACATGAGCCTAGAAGAGACATTGAGTGTCTCATGCGATATCCTGAGGCAAGCAAGAGCTGATGGGCTTACAGCCCAAGCCTATGTAGCTGTAGCCGTTGAGTGTCCATACGAAGGTAAGGTCGCAATTTCTCAGGTCATGAATGTGGCGCAAAAATTATGGGACGCAGGCGCAGAGAAATTAATCATGGCCGACACGATTGGCGCGGCTAACCCACAACAGATCAGGGCTTTGTTTAAAGCCGCCAATAGTTTGTTTCCAGCAGATAAGTTGGCAGTACATTTACATGATACGCGTGCGATGGCTCTTGCTAACACGTTCGCAGCGCTTGAAGAGGGTATTCGCCATTTTGATGCCAGTATTGGTGGATTAGGCGGGTGCCCATTTGCACCGGGTGCGGCGGGCAATTTAGCCACCGAAGATCTGGTTGGTATGCTTCATCAAATGGGTTTGAGAACAGGTGTTAATCTAGATTCGTTGCTTAAAGTTTCAGATTTAGCTGGTACGCTCGTTGAAAAAGGAATTGGCGGCCGAATGAAAACATGGTTGCTTAAAAATGGTGGTTCGCTTCTTGCGGCACAGTAAGGGAGATTGAAATGGTTTATCGCGTTGGTTGTGATGTCGGAGGAACATTTACGGATGTATTGCTGATCAATACAAAGTCCGGAGCATTCCATACCGCTAAAGTGCCGTCGACACCTGAAGACAGCTCAAAGGGTGTTCTAAATGGCATAGAAAAGGCATGTGGTCTTGCCGGCATCGATATGTCAGATATAGAGCAGGTAACGCATGGGACGACTGTTGCTACCAATGCCGTTCTTACAGGCAAAGGTGCGGTCGTTGGTTTGATAACGACACGCGGATATCGACAAGTTCTTCAGATTGCGCGCTCGTATGTGCCAGGTGGCCTTGGTGGCTGGATATTCTACCAAAAAACACCACCTTTGGCTCCGCTTGCACTTACTGTCGAGGCCGATGAGCGCATCGACGCGCGCGGTAATGTCGTTAAACCACTCGATGAAGCCAGCTTGCGCAGAGAGATGGGCCGATTGAAAAATAAGGGTGTTCAAGCCCTCACCATTTCATTGATCAACAGTTTTGCAAATGACCGTCACGAAAAAAAAGTGCGTGAGATTGCAGCAGATGAAATGCCGGGTATTCCGATTTCTATTTCGAGCGAAGTTATTCCTGAAATGCAGGAATATGAGCGTACGGTTACGACGGTCGCTAACTCTTATGTTCGGCCGGAGGTTGAAAGCTATATTTCCAACTTACAAAGTGAGCTCGACACCCGCATGGATGGTGCGCGCTTGTCGATCCTTCGAAGTGACGGTGGGTTGGCGACGTCGGCCTCTGCTTCTGCATTGCCTGTCAATTTGCTAATGAGTGGTCCCGCTGGCGGTGTTGCTGGCGCAATTTGGGTCGGCGAGCAAGCCGGTATTAAAGACATTATTACTTTTGATATGGGTGGGACCTCGACTGATGTGGCGCTTATTGAAGATGGTCGCGCTTTAATTCGACGCGATACAACAGTTGGCGATGTGACGGTTCGTGCCAGCGCACTCGATGTGCGTACTGTCGGCGCTGGCGGTGGTTCGATTGCGCACGTGCCAGAATTAACGGGTGCATTACGTGTCGGTCCGGAGTCGGCGGGAGCGGTGCCAGGGCCAGCGGCCTATGATAAGGGTGGCGACATGCCAACGGTTACCGATGCCAATGTTGTGCTGGGTTATTTGCCGTCTCAACAATTATTGGGCGGAGATATGCAGATCCGAAAAGATCTTGCGGAAACAGCCGTGCAGAAAATTGCTGACGCGATGAATTTGTCAGTTCAAGACGCTGCCGAAGGTATTATTAAAATTGTCAACGAGCGGATGTTTGGCGCGGTGCGCCTTGTGTCTGTTGAAAAAGGATATGACCCCAGAGATTTTTCATTAATGGCTTTTGGTGGCGCTGGTCCATTGCACGCAAATGCGCTTGGCATATTGACCCAAGCTTGGCCTGTCATTGTACCGCCAGGGCCAGGTATTCTATGTGCCTACGGAGACGCTACGACACGTTTGCGCAATGAGGCATCGAAGACAATTTTGGTCAAAATGTCTCAAGCAGACGCAAAGGCTCTTGCTGCTGACTTGGCAAGCTTAGACCGCTCGGCGCGGGACACTTTGTTATCCTCAGAGTCTGATGGTTCAACGCCACTCACCGATAAGGACTTGGCCTCGGAATTCGAGATTGATGTGCGTTACTCAGGCCAAGGATTGACGCTTACAATTGGCGTATCACTCGAGGATATTGCGGCCGGTAAATTTGAAGCGGCGTCGGATGCTTTTGATGCGCTGCATGAGAAGCTATTCACGTTTAAGCTCGATTCTGAAAAAGAGTTTGTTAATTTACGAAGCGTTGTTCAAGGGCCTGCAGCAAGCATTTCGCTCGCCGGTCAGGCTCCGAATAGCCAAGCAAAAGTTGAAGACGCTTTTATTGGTGACCACGAAATTTATTACAATGGCGCTCATCATGCGGCTAAAATTTATGACCGTTCTAAATTGGTACCCGGACATGTGGTTAAGGGGCCTGCGGTCATCACGGAAATGGATAGTACAACAGTCATTCTCCCTGAACACGAAGCTAAAGTGGACGACCAGTCCAATTTATTGCTCTCGGTTGCAGGCTAAAGGAGCAGCGATATGAAAAGTAAAATCATTCAAACAAACACAACTCCTTTTAACAAATTGGATGTTGATCCAATCACGTTAGATATCATCGAAAACGCTTTGCGAAACGCGCGCGAAGAGATGGATGCGACATTGTTCCGTACGGCAATGTCGCCGGGTATCCGAGAGCAAGGCGATGCTTTCCCGATGATTGCTAATGTGGACGGTAAAATGGTGGTGGGTCAATTCGGCTCTTTCATTCATGGCTTTATGGAGGCTTATGACGGCGTCCTTGAGGAAGGCGATATGATCTTTACCAATGATCCATATAGCTGTGGGGCTGCCGTGAGCCACCTAAATGACTGGCTCGTTTTAAAGCCAATTTTTAAAGACGGTCGGCACCTGTGTTGGGCCGCTCATTTCGGGCACATGACGGATATTGGGGGGAAAGTTCCCGGCTCGTTACCGATTGATGCACGAGAAATATTTGAAGAAGGGGTTGCTGTTCCCCCCGTTAAGATTTTCCGTAAAGGTGAACTGCAACAAGATATTATAAGTATTGTTTTGCGAAACTCGCGCATGCCGCATTGGAATCGCGGAGACTTTAATGGTGTGATGGCCGCCTGTAATATGGCCGAGCGCCGTTGTGTTGAGATGGCAGAGCGGTTTGGGGATGACGTGTTTTTCTCTGCCTTGGATGAGCTGTTGGCACGTAATTGCCGTGCGATGAAGCAGCTCATTAAAACGGTTGTGCCGGAGACAAAACAGGTCTTTGAGGATTATATCTGCGATGACGGTCTTGGTTATGGGCCTTATAAAATTAAATGCGCCATGTGGCGCGAAGGTGAAAATGTTTTCTTCGATTTTGAGGGAACTGATCCGCAAAGCCCTGGTTCGATCAATTTTTTGTTGAACGAGGAAATGTTTAAAATGTTTTGTGGAACATTTATGATTTCTGCTTTTGATCCGCAGATTTTGTTTAACGATGGCTTCTACGATTATATGGAAGTACGCATTCCTGAAGGCTGTCTGTTGAAGCCTAAACGGCCGGCTGCTTTATCGTGTCGCACGCATGCATTGGGTCGTATTTTTGACGTTATCAGTGGTCTCTTGGGTCAGGGTAATCCGGACTTCTTGTGCGGCGCTGGTTTCTCTGACAGCCCGCACCTTATGTACTCTGGTCGCGACCAAGAGGGTGAGTGGTTCCAATTATTCCAAATTGGTTTTGGGGGTATTCCAGCTCGCCCAATTGGCGATGGGCCAGATGGTCATTCCTTGTGGCCAGGCTTCACGAATGTTCCTAACGAATATATTGAGGCTTATTTCCCATTGATTATTGAGACTTACGAAGGCATCGCGGATTCTGGAGGTGCGGGGTATAATCGTGGTGGTAACGGTATTTGTGTTGGCTATCGTTTCTTGGAAGATGGGCAAGTGTCTATCCACGATGACCGTTGGTTTACCTACCCTTGGGGGGTGACCGGTGGTGCGCCCGGCAAACGCTCAACTAAAGAACTCGTGCGAGCCGATGGCTCAAGCGAGTTGCTGCCCTCTAAGTGTGACCGGATTGAGGTTAAAGCGGGTGATCTGTTGCTTTACAATACGTGGGTCGGCGGCGGCGTCGGAAACCCATTATCGCGCGAACCTGAGCGCGTCTTAAGTGATGTGCTGTCTGGTCTTGTAACCATCGAGGGTGCTAAACAGAATTACGGTGTTATTATTAATGGCGAGCTTATTGATGATGATGCAACGCGCGCGTGTCGCGAAGAAATGGCGGGGCAACAGAAGGAAGCTCAGCTCTTCGACTTTGGCGGTGACATTGAAGAATTACGGGCGCGCTGTGAGGCGGAAACGGGGCTGCCAGCACCTCAAGCGCCGCGCTTTGCACATGTAACGCGGGCGGCTGAATGAGCCAAGGTTTGGCTTCGGAGCAATTAACGCTCGGTGTGAAGCCGGCGTTGATTGTTGTTGACGCGAGTAATGGCTTTACAGATCCCAGCTCGCCGATTGGCGCTGAGTTCGGGGATCAGATTGATGTGATCAATCAATTGATTGTATTGGCGGAACAAAATGATTGGCCAATTATCATGTCGACGGTCAGCTACGATAACCCGCAGCAGGCGATTGTCTTCAGAGAAAAACTGCCGGGTCTAAATTTTTTGGCGGCAGGCTCCCCTGCGGTCGAGATTGATCCGCGTGTTAAAATGTCGGTGGGCGCAATCTTGCTTCGAAAGTTCCACGCCTCGTGTTTTCATCAGACCGACTTGCATCAACAGCTCCAAAGTTTAGGCGTTGATGGACTTATTTGTTGTGGGTTCACCACCAGTGGGTGCGTGCGTGCGACAGCCGTTGACGGTCTTCAATATGATTACCGGACGATCATTATTAGCGACGCCAGTGGTGACCGCGATCAAGGTGCTCATGAAGCCAACTTGCATGACTTCGCTTTGAAATATGGGGAAGTTATGACCTATGCGCGGTTGAGCACACACGTTGCGGCGCGCTAAATCATGAAACCGATCGGTGACTTTTTTTCAACTCAAGCAAGTGTCTATGCACAGGCGCGCCCTTATTATCCGTCGGCTTTTTATGAATATTTTAGAGGCTTGGTGGATGGCGATGGGTACATTGCCGACATTGGTGCAGGGTCTGGGCAGGCAACTTATGACTTGGCCAAGTGGTTTTCTAGAGTTATTGCGATAGAGCCATCGGAGCGTGTGATTGCTAATCTGACTAAGCGGGCGGGGATTTTTCCTGTGGTTGCGCGCGCCGAGAGTTTGCCGATCAAGCCGTCATCTCTGTCTGGTGTCATCTGTGCGCAATCGGCCCATTGGTTTGATCTTGCATTATTTTGCACGGAGATGCAGCGCTGTTGCAAGCCCAACGCACCGCTTGCTTTCTTAACCTATTCGCAATCATCGACAGCGCCAGACATTGATAAAATAATGGCGGATTTTAATCTGAATATTATTGGCGCTTATTGGCCTGAGGGGCGCGCGCATGTAGACAACGGCTATCGTGATTTGGTGTTTCCATTTGAACAACAAGAGACAGTACCCTTCGATATGACCGTACATTGGGACCTCGAAGCTTTTATGAATTATGTGTCGAGCTGGTCTTCGGTTGCAGCTTATAAGGCGGATAAAAATGAGGATCCGGTGGTTGCGCTACGTGCGCGGTTGGCGCCACTTTGGCAAGGCGTGCGGGTAGTGCATTTTCCGCTTACTGTCAAAGTAATGCGCGTGGCTTAAAGATAAACCATTTGCCAGAGAAGTAAGTCGGCTGTACCAATGTGGTATTCCGCTATGCGTTTTCACGCGTACGGTACTTAGTCATTTATCTAGTGAGGAGATCAATATGAGCAGCAATCTGCAATTACTTTCAACCATGACCAGCGGCGGCGAAGCGGTTTTATCAATTGTTGATAATGACATGCCAGTGCCAGGGCCCGATGATGTTGTGGTGCGAATTGAGGCCGCCCCGATCAACCCATCTGACATGTTTCCGCTTATTGGCTTTGCTGACTATGCAAAGGGCAAGGTCGTCAATGAGGGAGATTTAACAAAAATGGTTGCGCCTATTCCAGCCCCTATGCTTGATGTTATGCGCGCCCGTCTCGATCAAACATTGCCTGTGGGCAATGAAGGCGCCGGCACTGTGGTGGCCGCGGGTGATAATGTAAAGCATATGGAAGGCAAGATTGTGTCTTTAGTGACGGGTCAGTCTTACCAGCAATTTGTAAAATCGCCTGCCGTGGCTTGTTTGGTGCATAAAGATGATACCACCGCTGCTGAAGCCGCCTCTTCCTTTGTCAATCCGCTTACCGCGCTGAGTTTTGTAGCGACCTTAAAGTCCGAGGGCCATAAGGCGATGGTGCACACGGCGGCCGCGTCTAACCTTGGGCAAATGCTGTTGAAATTATGCCAGCAAGACGGCATCGATTTGGTTTGTATTATCCGTTCGGAAGAACAGGCCAAATTGCTCAAAGATTTGGGTGCCAAGTATATTATAAATTCAGAAGACGCTGATTTCCGTGCCAAGCTCGAAGATGCAATTGCCGAAACAAGCGCTAGCCTAGCCTTTGACGCCATCGGGGCGGGCAATATGCCGGATACGATTTTAAGCACTATGGAGCGCGCCTTTAGCCGCCAAGCCAAAGGCCTGAATACATACGGCTCGGACCAGTTCAAGCAGGTTTATGTCTATGGCCGTTTGGGGATGGGTCAAATTACCTTGAGCCAGAGCTACGGTATGCACTGGGGGTGCTCGGGTTATTTGCTGACACCGCAACTTCAAAAGCAAGGCCTAGAAAAGTTGGCAGAGATGCAGGCGCGTGTTGCAAATGAAATTAAGACAACCTTCGCCAGTCATATCACCGACACGCTCTCCTTGGCAGAGGCGATTGATCCGGCCAATATTGGCCGTTATATGCCAAAGAAAACAGGCGAGAAATATTTGATTAACCCGCAAAAAGACCTCTAAAACCGGTTAACCGGGTATCCGTCTTTAAGGTTTAGGGAAGGCTGTCTGGTAAAACAGGCAGCCTTTTTTGCGAATTGTTTAACGCTTTATGAAGATTAAGAGGTTTCCCCCAATATACCTGAGAAGGAAATATGCATATTTTTTCGCTGTTTCTAAAGCATATAAGCTCAGGCGCCAAAAGTGGATCCGATAAATCCCTATAAGCGCATTAATAAATGGACCCTGCTTCATAATAGGTTATTCTTTTATCGTGATTTATGGCGCTATTTATTGTGGCTCATTATTTATTGTAAGATTTATTGTAAGGAGGACGGTATGGCGTTTCTGGTTATTGGTGCATCTATCTTTCTTATTATTTCTTTGGCACTTGCTTGGCTCGCCACTGCTGTCCGCATAATGCGCGTGCCTGCCTTGCAGCGCATTTTTCCGGCGAGCGATAATATTATTAAATCACACATCGATTATTTGTTAATGGCCTTGCTGATTATTGCCTTTTATCTATTGGGAAAGCAGCTAAATGTGGTTTATCCGGCGTGGGTTATATGGTCAATGCTGATTGGCGGCTTCTCGAACCCGTTTACCTTCATGATGGTTGCGATGCATGCCCCTGAGGCGTTTAAGCCCGGGCCACTTTTTGTGATCGGCACAATGGCGAGCTTTATAATTACCACGGTTGGTTTTGTGGCCGGTGCTCTAATGGTCTTATAGAAATAAACTGCGTTTTTTAAAAAATAACTAATATTAGAGGAAAATGGTGCCGCTTGGGTGATTTGAACACCCGACCCCATCATTACGAATGATGTGCTCTACCAACTGAGCTAAAGCGGCGGCCTTTAACGCGTTTTGCGGCGTGTACGGCTTTATACCCCAAATGTCGCTTATTTGAAATAGCTTAACCCATAAATAGGGCCCTCTTCAGTAGGAAGCATTTAAATAAGGAGTGCTGGTGCTGCGTGTCCAAAGGGCCGCCCCATCATTACGAATGATGTATTACGAATGATGTATTACGAATGATGTATTACGAATGATGTGCGCGACCAACTGAGCTAAAGCGGCGGCCTTTAACGCGTTTTGCGGCGTGTACGGCTTTATACCCCAAATGTCGCTTATTTG
>ENA-OUOG01000754-OUOG01000754.1-marine-metagenome-genome-assembly--contig:-NODE-754-length-41000-cov-4.764753_pt1 | contig 41000 bp, 32 predicted proteins | sample MGYA00248635_ERZ508505 | MGnify/ENA primary metagenome ERZ508505 (study PRJEB26176, sample SAMN06267871) | marine metagenome | isolation source: Saanich Inlet, British Columbia, Canada | place: Pacific... | reverse complement strand
CCAGATAAAAGAATGTAAATACAAATACCCACACTACATCTACAAAGTGCCAGTACAAACCAACTTTTTCGACCATCTCATAATGACCTCTACGCTGGTAGGTTCCGGCCAAGATATTGATGAAAACAATAACGTTCAACATTACTCCAGAGAAAACGTGGAACCCGTGGAATCCTGTAATGAAGAAGAAGAAATTTGCGAATAACGGCTGACCGTATTCGTTGCGGGTCATGTTCGCTCCTTGTACTACCATAGCTTCGTCGAAATGCTCCAAAGCTTCTTCTTTGGTCATTACCATTCCGTCTTTACCAGGTTGATGAAGTGTATAAGCTCCGCCTTCGAATCCTTCGCGTACTTGCGCTATTTCAAAATGCTCGTGATGCCCGTGGTCGGCGTGATGATCGGGACCGTGAACTACTGAGCTCAAACTCACATAATCTCCATCGGCATTGTGAATGTGCATGACATCACCGGTGGCTAGTTCAATGGCTCCTTTGTCGCCAATGATAAAGTGGTACCACTCCCAAGCCTGTGAACCCAAGAATATGAATCCTCCAATGATGGTGGCAAACATCCAAACGGCCACTTTATTTTTATTCAGGTGTTCCCCTTCATGTACCGCCAAAACCATGGTCACGGACGACATAATTAGGATAAAGGTCATTAAGGCTACATACAACAATGGTTGATCTCCTTCTACAAAAGGAAAGTGGGTAAAAACATCTTCCGCTACGGGCCACGTTTTGATGAATTTAAAACGCATCAAGCCGTAGGCTGTTAAAAAACCGGAGAATGTGAGGGCATCCGATACGAGGAAGAACCACATCATCAATTTCCCGTAACTCGCTCCGAATGGGCGATTACCGCCGCCCCAAACTTTTTCTTCTAATGCAACCGTTGACATGTATTGGGTCTTATGTTAGGTGGTGCAATAATACGAGTTTCTTGTTAAAGTTGAAAGATGGCGAGAGGGGTTTTAGATATGGTAGTTGTTTTAGTTGTTACACCAATGTTAGAAGTGAAATAAGTGGCCCCGCTAGCAGCCTTTATTTAAGGTGCAGAAAGGATTGAAAGAGGAAACAGCTTGCCCCCCAGTGGGAGCCTTCATCTCCAGTGCAGATAATTGAGAAAGTGATAATCTGTCCCCCTTTGGAGGGGGTGCGGGGGAGGAAAAACGCTCTCCATTTGGAAAGCCTTTGTCTCTCGTGTAGAAAGGACTGAAAGGAGCAAGCAGCTTGTCCCCCTTTGGAGGGGGTGCGGGGGAGGAAAAACGCTCTCCATTTGGAAAGCCTTTGTCTCTCGTTTAGAAAGGACTGAAAAGAGCAAGCAGCTTGTCCCCCAACCCCCTCCAAAGGGGGACACGTTTTTTCCTCCCCCAACCCCCTCGGAGAGGGGGACTAGTTGTTTCCCTAAGCCCCCCGCCAGCGGGGGACAAGCTTTAGCTATCTTTTTCTGATCTGGGTTAAAAAGTCGGTTTAAAAGAAAAACGCTTGCCAACACGACCGGACCCAAACCAAAGGATAATCGGAATAGCGTGGCGAATAGCGCGAATACAAGCCACTCCTCCATTCCAATTTTATAGGCTATAAATAGCAAAAACAATACCCCGTATTTGCCGACCTCCGTGGCCCACATGACGTGTAATTCGGTAGTGGCACTGAGTGCTTGATTTAGCTCCCAAATGCCGCCATACGCAACCAGCGCACATCCGATCGAATAGATCGGCCTTCGGAGAAATAGCGAATCCATAAAAACCATCCTATTAATACAGACCCGTGCATGAGCACGGCGATTCCTTTTTTAACGAGCCCAAACGTTTCAGCATCTTGCGTGAGGAATACTCCGGCCAAGGCACCAATTCGGGCTGCGTTGAATAATTGTAAAACCAGGGCTGAAAGCGGAACAAACCACAGTTTCATTTTCCAAGGCCCCGGGAAGGCCAAAAGGAAAGAAATATAAATCCACAAAATTTTGAATCCGTTGCATCCCTCTTTTACCGTTACTCCCGGCCGGTCTTCTACCCAAAGCTGAGGCCCGACGGCACGCTCAGGCACTTTCATTTCAGCGTAATAGCCCAACTTTCGGACAAGCCAAGCGGTTTCTTGCGTTAATCCGCGCGTGAGCGGGTCAAATTCTGATTCATCAGATACTTGAGTCGATTGATTGATCCAATAATTATAGAGCGAAGTACCCGTGCCATAGATGGACCCAAAAAGAAGTAAAAAGAGAAAAGTCTTTTTCATATCGATCCGAAGATCATTGAAAAAGAGTTTCTAAAAAAGAGTGGTAAGCGACTACTTTAGATCGCCTTAGCGGATAAAGTACATGAACAGGAATAAATAGAGCCACACGCCGTCAAGGAAGTGCCAAAAAGACGCGCCCACTTCGAGTCCGAGCGTTTCGCCATTGTCGTATTTCCCGAGGAGTCCTTTGGCCGTCATATAAATCAGACTCGCAAATCCGAAGGCTACGTGTACAAGGTGAGCGACCACAATCACGTACAAAAAGCTCCCGGCAGCATTCGACTGTGCCCCAGTGAAGTAGATACCCCCTTCGGTTAAAACACCGAAAGAACTGAATTGAAGAAAGACGAAAATAACGCCTAAAATAAAAGTGCCTAAAAGACCCGAAATCATTTTATTCCGATCGCCTTTTTTGGCCATTCGCGTAGTGAAAATCATGGTTACCGAGGAGAGAATGATCGCCAGTGTACTGAACCACATTTCTTGAGGAAGATCGAACAACAGCCAGTTCCCTTCTGCACGGCGGACAATATATCCGGACGTAAGGCCGGCGAATACCATAGCCATACTCACCATGCCGATCCACATCATCGGCTTGGCGGCTTTTTTTCTTTGTTCTTTTAAGATTGGATCAACCATCACTAATTTTATTTCTTTTTCTTTTCCTCTTCCTTTTTACTTGATTAAAAAGGAAGAAAAAATTCAAGTCGCACCGCTGGCTCAATTATACAAAGGCGTCGATCACATAGATCACTTGAACCAGTGGCATATAGATAATCGATGCGAACATTAATTTCTTTGCAGAGGAAACCGTTTGCTCTTTAAAAAGGTTCCACGATTTCCAGAGGAATAGGAATCCGGCCACCGCCACGGCAATCCCGCCCGCAATACTCAATTCCAGTGTACCTGTTAAGCCGGTAGCGGGAATTAGGCTTATAATGAGTGTCCAAACGGTATAAAATACGGCTTGTATGGCCGATCCATTATCGCGCTTGCCTGTCGGCAAGAGGTTATAGCCGGCCTTTTTGTAGTCTTCGTCTAGGATCCAAGCAATGGCCCAAAAATGGGGGAATTGCCAAAAAAACTGAATGGCGAAAAGCGTTCCTGCTTCGATGTCGAAATCGTTGTTGGCGGCTACCCAACCCAACATAAAGGGGATGGCTCCGGGAATGGCGCCAATAAATACAGCCAAGGGAGTGACTCCTTTCAAGGGCGTGTAGACCGCGGTGTAAATAAAAAGCGAAAGCGCTCCGAATCCGGCACTTCGGGGATTGATGTAATAAAGTAATGCCAAGCCCACTAAACCCATTGCAGTAGCTGCAATTAAGGCACGAAATGGTGTGAGTCGGCCCGCTGGCACGGGTCGGTCTTTGGTCCGATCCATGAGTGCATCTTGCGAGCGTTCGATGACTTGATTGAATGCGTTGGAGGAGGCAACGACTAAGAAGCCACCGATGAGCAGCAGTGTGAACATCCAAAGGTCGAAGGCGGGAGTGCCGATGAGGTACCCTGCTCCTGCACTAAACACTACGCTGGTTGCCAGTCGTGGCTTAGCTAAAGCGACGTAGTCCTTGAAGGTAGAATGCTGCGCGGCGATAATGTCGGGTGATTCGTTCATTTTTCGTGGCGCAAAGATAGGGATTTGTTGTGGTAGGTGTGGTAGTTCCCGAATCAGCTGCGCGTTATGTTCTTGTCTCACGCTGGAAGCTCTGGTATCAGGTGCAGAAAGGATTGAAAGAAGAAATAGCTTGTCCCCCTTTGGAGGGCGCGCGGGGGAGGAATATTTTACTCCTTAACCCATGGCAGATCAACAATTCATTCCAGGATTAAATAAAAACAGTAAACTTTTTTAGGAAGATTCACGCCTCCCCCAGCCCCCTCGGAGAGGGGGACAATGTTTCCTTCCCTAACCCCCTCGGAGAGGGGGACGGTTTTTGCCTCCCTTGGCCCTAGTACATGAACCGGGAATAGCCTCAAAGGGTTTCAATGATATGGTTTAAAATTTTTATTCAATTGATATGGAGTTTGACTCCATCCCCGCACCCCCGCCAGCGGGGGACAAGAAAAAATTAAGAGCTCTTAGTCGTAATGAAAGCGACATTGGATTACAATGCATTTTTGGTCGACTCCTTTTCTTCCCAGGACTTTATAAACCAGCCGGTGCTCTCCATTAATTCTTCGTGACCAAAATCCTTTGAGTCCGTGTTTTAGAGGTTCCGGCTTCCCTTCTCCCTTGAAAGGATCGCGGCGAATGGCCTTTAGCAACTGTTTAATTTTTAGTGCAAGATCAGGATCGTTCTCTAACCAGAAAGTGAAATCGTCCCATCCATGGGCTGTGAATTCAATATTCATTCTTTATCCAACTCGAGATCTTCTTCTGGCAGAGATACCAGATCATTCGTTTTGATTTGGCCTATAGATTCGGCTAATCGGTTTCTATTAGCCTCCGTTGAAAGCAAGTATTCCGTTTCTTTCAAAGCATTGTATTCACTGATCGACATAATAACTACGGCATCCTCCCCTTTCGTTCGCGGAACAATTAATACTTCCATTGATTTCGATACATGATCAAATTGCTCTTTCATTGTTCTTCTGAGGGTAGATATGCTAATGGATTTCATTTCTATTAAATTGTACATAATTACGTACAAATATACGTACAAAATAATTGAGAGGTAATGTGTTCGCAAAATGTTGTCAGGCATTTATCTACACCGGTAAATTGGGTTAAATCTAGGTTCTAAGCTAGTCCTTATGGTTACTTTTTTAGAACTGTTTTCGCGAAGCGACAGGATACAGGCGACAGCTTTAGCGTGAGCATTACCTGTCCTGAGCGTTTTCGATTAAGTTATTTCACTTTTTGCTTGATCAAAAAGTGAAGAAAAAATCAAGCCGCACCGCTAGGTCGATTCCGCAAATGCGGAACCATTAGTGCCTGTCGCTTCATGCTATTTTCCCGAATCGGCTACGCCTCTCGGGAACGCAATTCCGCTTGGCACTCATTTCGAGCCACGGGTGCGACGGGAAGGGTTGAGAAAAGGAAAAACATGTAAGCTTTTTTTAGGACAATTCACGCCTCCCCCAACCCCCTCGGAGAGGGGGACAATGTTTCCTCCCCCAGCCCTCCCGCATTGGCGGGACAGGCTCTCCAAAGGGGGACCACGATTAACTAATAATCATAATAATAATTCGCAAACACCGTCCTTACACCGAAGTAGAAATAATGAAATGTTTCTTCGCCAATATCCGAGTTCGATCCGCGATAAGTATAGCCTGCTTCGAGCTGTAAATCGGTGGCCGGATTCACCACCCATGCGGCTTCCAAATTGGCCATAAACACCTTCGTATTTACCCCCTGTCCTATTTCGTTGCCATAATCGCTTTCGCGTTCGTCATAACTTAATAGCGGATTCGTCCCCCAATTAGATCCAGCCGTATCGCGGCCTTGAACCAAGTAATTCAACTGGGTCTTAAAACGCCAGCGATCTTTTTTATAGCGAATAATTCCAATTCCCTCACGGAGGTTTGCGCCTGCGGCGTGACCAACACTGCTGTTGGAATTCCTGCGAAGCCAATAAAATTCCATGAATAAGAAAAAAATTTGGCTCAGTTCTCCTCATATTGGTTCTTCGGAGCTTAGGTATGTTCAAGAGGCTTTTGAAACGAATTGGATCGCCCCGTTGGGGCCTCATGTAAATGGATTTGAAGAGGATATTCAAAACAGGGTTGGGGTAAATCATGCAGCAGCCTTATCCAGTGGAACATCCGCATTGCACTTGGCGTTAATTCCGCTTGGGGTAGAGTCAGAAGATGAGGTTTTATGTCAATCGTTTACTTTTTCCGCCTCGGCTAACCCAATTGTGTATCAAGGTGCAACCCCGGTATTTATTGACTCTGAATCCGATACTTGGAATATGGACCCTTCGGCATTGGAAGATGCGATTGTATCACGCCAAGCACTTGGAAAGAGAATCAAGGCCATTATCCCAGTGCATTTATACGGAATGCCCGCAAAGATGGATGAAATTAAATTTGTTGCTGAAAAATATGGTATCCCTATTATTGAAGACGCGGCCGAAGCACTTGGGTCCACTTTATTCGATAAAAACTGTGGAGCGTTTGGCGAGTTCGCAGCCTTGAGCTTTAATGGAAATAAAATCATTACCACAAGTGGTGGAGGCGCGCTTTTGAGTAATGATGAGGGCGCTATTCAAAAAGCTCGCTTTTTGGCCACACAGGCGAGAGATGCCGCTCCTCATTATCAACATTCGCACATCGGTTACAATTACCGTTTGTCCAATGTGCTAGCTGGAATTGGCCGCGGCCAAATGGAAGCACTTAATGATCGTGTTCAGGCGCGAAGAGCCAATTTCAATCGATATAAAGAATACTTTGCCTCAGTAAATAGCCGAGGTTATAAAATTGAGTTTCAAGAAGAGTTGGAAGGTTACTTCAGTAACCGATGGCTTACGTGCATTCTGGTTGACCCTGAATTAAATAAAGGGATATCACGTGAATCGATAAGATTAGCGTTAGAGAGAGAAAATATTGAGGCTCGTCCTTTGTGGAAGCCGATGCATATGCAGCCCATATTCAAAGGATCTCCTTTTTTTGGTGGGAAAGTAGCCGAAAAGCTCTTCGAAATCGGACTGTGCTTACCTTCTGGAAGTAATTTGACCGATCAAGACTTCGACCGAATTTTTAACTCTTTGGATTCGGTATTTTCTTAAAAAAATGTTTCACAGACGTGAATCTACCTTCTTCTTTTCAAAGAAGGATTTAGTATCAAAAAGGACTTGTTGAGGATTCTTGTCTTGGTTGGGCATGATATCAGAAAATTCGTTGTGGCTTACAGCAAGTATAATGGAATCATACTCGTTTACTTCGGGTTTAATTTGAAGCAAATCCACTCCCAATTCGCGTTTCACTTCATTAAGTCCAGCCCACGGATCATAAACATCAACGTCCATCCCAAACTGAACCAGCTCTTGGTAAATGTCTACCGCTCGCGTATTCCGAATATCTGGGCAGTTTTCTTTAAAAGTGATCCCTAAAATAAGCGCCTTGCCTCCCTTGACTTGAAGTCCTTTTTGGATCATCAGTTTGACCACTTTATTGGCTACGAACATGCCCATGTTGTCATTCACTCTTCGACCTGATAAGATCACCTGAGGGTGGTACCCAACTGATTCCGCTTTGTGGGCCAAGTAATAAGGATCCACGCCAATGCAATGGCCCCCAACTAAACCAGGTCGAAACGGAAGAAAATTCCATTTCGTACCGGCCGCTTCTAGAACTTCTGTGGTATCAATATCTAAACGGTCGAAAATCAAGGCCAATTCATTCACAAAACTGATGTTCACGTCGCGTTGGGCGTTCTCAATAGCTTTACTTGCTTCTGCTACTTTAATGGATGATGCTTTGTGAGTGCCTGCTGTGATGATCGATTTGTATAAATCATCAACGAAATCAGCTATTTCCGGGGTAGAACCCGAAGTAACTTTCATTATGGTAGTGAGGGTATTCTTTTTATCCCCGGGGTTGATGCGCTCCGGGCTATACCCGCAGAAAAAGTCTTCGTTGTATTTTAGCCCACTTTCTTTTTCTAAAATCGGAACACAATCTTCTTCCGTACAACCGGGAAAAGTCGTGCTTTCATAAATAACAATATCTCCCTTTTTCAGAAGGCCTCCGATAGCGGCACTCGACTTTCTCAAAGGATCTAAATTAGGGGCCTTAAATTGATCAATCGGCGTAGGCACGGTTACGATATACACATTGGCCTCTGAAATGGAGTTCAATTGATGATCCAAGGTTAGATTTCCAGCCAGTGCCTTTTTCAGTACATCACCTTCCACTTCCAAGGTGCTGTCCACACCACCATTTAAAGTATTGACCCGGCTTTCATTGATATCAAATCCCACCACCGGAAATTTCTTCGAAAACTCCACCGCAAGCGGTAAGCCTACATACCCCAATCCTATGACTGCAATTTTAGCCTCTTCAAGTCTCATACAACGCGTTTTTAAAACTGAGCCAAAAGTAACTTATTATCAAACAACGAACAACGAACACTTGTCCCGAGAGGTGAAGCCGATTCGGGAACGAACAACTGACAACCCACAACAAATAACTAGATTTGTCCCATGAAAACCCTCCTCACCGGTGCAGCCGGATTCATTGGTCATTATACCGCGAAGTTACTCGCCGAACGGGGCGATGAAGTCATTGCCATCGATAATATCAACGATTATTATCCGGTGAGCCTTAAGTACGATCGCCTAAAAGACCTCGGTATCGACAGCGATACCTTTTACTCCCACGACCCCATTGTTTCGACGAAATACCCGAACCTAAAGTTCATTAAAATGGAACTGCGCGATTCGGGTGAGTTGATGCACTTGTTCGATAAAGAGCAATTTACGCATGTTTGTCATCTGGCCGCGCAGGCCGGCGTGCGCTATAGCCTCAAAAACCCGCAGGCCTATATGGAAAGCAATATGGTGGGTTTCTTGAACTTGCTCGAAGCCGTGCGCCACAACCCCGTGCAGCATTTTACCTACGCATCGAGCTCGAGTGTATATGCCATGAATAAAGAAGTGCCCTTTAGCACTTCGCAGAAAGTGGATAACCCGATTTCGCTGTACGCCGCCACCAAAAAATCGAACGAGTTGATGGCTCATGTGTATAGCCATTTATATAACATTCCGACCACCGGACTCCGATTCTTTACGGTTTACGGGCCTTGGGGTCGGCCCGATATGGCCCCTATGCTTTTTGCCAATGCGATCATGAAAGGCGAACCGATTAAGGTATTCAACAACGGCGATATGATGCGCGATTTTACCTATATCGACGACATCGTGTCGGGGGTGGTTAAAGTATTGGATAAAAACATCCCGTCCGAAACGCTCTCTGATGGCATTCCTTATAATGTGTACAACATCGGAAACAACGCTCCGGTGAAGTTGATGCACTTCATCCAGACGCTTGAAAACGCTTTGGGCAAAACCGCCGAGAAAATCATGATGCCCATGCAACCCGGTGATGTTCCGCAAACCTATGCCGATGTTACCGAACTCATCCGCGATTATGACTTTAAACCGAGTACGTCTATTGAAGCAGGTGTCGAACAGTTCGCCAATTGGTTTTTGAAGTACTATGGGTATAGTTGATAATTCTTAATTCATAAAGAAGAGTTCATAGTTTTTAGTTCAAACGCTTAAATCACTTTACTCTTTTTTTTAATTCCCCTTTTTTCTTGATAAAAAAGGGGCGAAAAAATCAAGTTGCACCGCTAGGTCGATCCCGAATCGCTTCGCTCTCGGAACCACTCGTGCCTGGCGCTCCATGCTTTTCCCGCAATTGCGGGAGCAATTCCGCTGGGCACTCATTTCGAGCCACGGGTGCAACAATAAACAATGTAATCACTTAGTTCATCCAAAATAAACCTCGGCATAGCATTGTGACCCGTAGCGTGCCACATTCATTTTTGTAAGCGAAACCCATGTTTGAGTGAGCGTAAGCGAGCGAGTTCGGGTTGAGCAGAAAATGAATGGCTAGCACGCAAGGAAACAATGCAAGCCTTGATTTTTTGGTTCCTTTTTGATCAAGCAAAAAGGAACGTTAAATATTCTCTTTTCAATTTTGTTAAAGACAATGGTTATTTATCAATAAAAAAGTAAGAGATATCAAATAATCGTTGAATAAATAAAAATTATGTATTGGAACACTAAACAAAAAAGACACCGCTATGTCAAACAAACTAACCCCGAAAGTATTCGTAGAAAAAGTTCGAGAAAACTTGAACAACAATGGAACCATGAAATCACTATTTACTGGTCAGTTTTTAGGGAAATTTCACGAACACGAATTAGATGGAATTAAAAAATCCATTGATAAAGAACTCGCCCGTAGAAAAGAAGCCCGAGCCGATAAACTCAAAGCAGAATTGGAATCTTTGGGGTATGAGGTGAAGAAGAAATGAAGTAATTCATAGTTTTTAATTCTTAATTCATAGTGAAGTCGCCCCACATGAATTCATTCGTGAGATTCTAATCATAGTGTTCAGTTCATAGATCCTAGTTAAAGTTGAAGCGCCTCCCCCAACCCCCTCGAAAGGGGGACAAAATCCTACCATTTTTTATGACTATCCGATGGTTTAAAACACTGGCATAGCATTGTGACCCACAGGGCTGTTAGTTATGCGCTTTTCGTTGCATATAGTGCTCAATCAACACGACCCCTTACTATTTGTCGCTTCCGTGGTCCGAATGTGAGGGCTGAGCGGAATTGCGTTCCCGAAAGGCGAAGCCGATTCGGGAACAGAGCATGAAGCGATTGGACCGAACGGTTCCGCACTTGCGGAATCGGCCTAGCGAAGCGACTTGACTTTTTGGTTCGTTTTGCGTCAAGGCAAAATGAACGTAATAAATGCAAGCCTTGATTTTTTCTTCACTTTTTGATCAAGCAAAAAGTGAAATAACTATATTTTTTGGTTCCTTTTTGATCAAGCAAAAAGGAAGGGAATTCATTCGTACCTTTAACACCCTATGTGCGGAATCAGCGGAATTACTGTATCGGATCGTTCGATCATTGAAAAAATGAACGGTTCCATGGCTCATAGAGGTCCGGATGCAGATGGATTTTTTATTGACGACCACATTTCGCTTGGTCATCGCCGCCTGAGCATTTTAGATCTTTCCGAAGGAGGCGCACAACCGCGGGAAGAAGGGAATTGGGTACTTTCCTTTAACGGAGAAATTTACAATTACCTCGAAATTCGAGACGTGCTGATTAAAAAGGGCTACCAATTCAACACGCAAAGTGATACCGAAGTCCTCCTAAAAAGTTATCTCCACTGGGGTAAAAAAGCTTTTGAAAAGTTCAATGGCATGTGGGCCATTTCCATTTGGAACAAGGAAAGTAAAACCCTCTTATTGTGTCGCGATCGAATAGGCCAAAAGCCGCTCTATTATCGACATGCAAAACCTACTCTAGCTTTTGCTTCAGAAATGAAAGCCTTGCTTACTTTGGAGGGTGCCGGAAAAGCCAGACCGGAAGCACTTGCCGAGTACTTTGCCTTCGGCTTTAATCCCGAATCGGCAACCTGGTACTCCGATATTCAAGCGCTACCGCCTGGACATTGGATGGAGTGGAATCCAAAGAGTGGCTTGTCAAAACCTGTGCAGTATTGGGCTCCGAAATGGGGAATGGAGCGTCCTTCCGAAAAGGAAGCGCTCGAAGAATTAGACCACCTTCTTCGCGACTCCCTGCGACTCCGTCTCCGGTCGGATGTCCCATTAGGCGTATTTATCAGCGGTGGGCTCGATAGTCTTGGTATGGCATCGCTCTTCGATTCGCCTTGGACAGGGCTCCATGTGGCGCTCGATTCTAAAGAGGAACAGCTGATAAGAAATGCCCTTTCGAATAAAGAATCAGAACTCATCGTTGCTCATCCCGATAGCTTCAACTATACTGAAGATTTTCAGCATATAATGCAGCATTTCGACACTCCTTTTGCCGACAATTCGAGTATTCCAACCTATTGGATCTGCCGAGAAGCGAGAAATAAAGGCTTTACTGTTATGCTCGGAGGTGATGGAGGTGATGAGCTCTTTTTAGGCTATAAACGATACAAGCAAATGGGCTTGTACAAAAAATGGGGCGGGGCCTTTTTTATAAAATTCGCCCATCAATTCTCTAACAAACTAATTCCCGGTCACGACGTAGATAAAGCACTTCGATTTTTGGCCAAGGAAAGCTTTGAAGACTACTATTTGAAGCTTCGAGGTGGTTTCACAAAAGATGAATGGCCTGTACTGTTCTCTCGAGACTATATAGAATCTATTAAGGACTATAACCCAGCCGATGCCGTTCGAGAACGATGGCCCAAAGAAAACTGGCCTTTATTGAAGCAAGCACAAGCTTTTGATTGGTCGAATAACTTCGTTTCAGACATTCTCGTGAAATCGGACCGCATGTCCATGGCGAACAGTATTGAATTACGCTCCCCATTTTTAGATTACCGCCTCTTTGAATGGTCAGCGAAATTACACCCCGATATTTTACATCAAGGGGAGCTAAAAGGCTTATACAAGAAATGGTTACGGACTAAACTTCCTGAAGAAGTGTTGAATCAGCCCAAACGCGGGTTCGGTATGAATCAAAACACTAAACTGAAAGACCTTGCTCATGAAGCCTTTTCGGTCTCTATAGACAACTGGTTATTAAACCAACAAAAAATATTCTTTTTGAATAGTTTCGATGCTTTTTATGACAAGACAAATAAGCCTATAAAATGAGAAAATGGGCTTATGTATATCAGAACTCTCTAAACGAACCTTCGGCTAATCTGAAGCAGACTTTACTTATGACTGCGGCGCTCTCGTCCGTTGTTGAACTTACTTGGTTTACTACACCATTTAAAAAAAGTCGGTTCCAAAAGATTCTTTCCACATTTTCCATTGGACAACCAAGTCATCAGAAAAGCATTGGGCCAGAACTAAAAACGAAAACCTTCTTGAGTGAATTAATCACGCGATATAGATGGAATGCGAATGTTCTCCAAACCATTAATCGAGAAGGTTTCGAATACGTGTATACACGGGATTTCGGATTTCTATTTTACTTATGGTTGGCCTATAGAGGTGCCAAAAAACCAGCCTTTTATTTAATCTATGAGCCACATAAAGTGTATCATAAAACCAGCGGAAAGGTTCCTCGATGGATTGAAGCAAAGGCCCTTTCTTGTGTTGATTTTTTTACACCCATTTCGTCGGGTATCTGGGAAGATCTCCAAAGCTCCTTTAAATTTGATCCGGCAAGGGCCATTATTCTTCCAGACGGAGTTCGACATTCTCGAGACCTTCCATATCAGGTTTGCTCCGAAGTATGTCAGTTGTTGTATACCGGTTCGTTCAAGTCGTGGAAAGGCATCCACTTTGTTCTAGAGGCCTTAGAACAATGGAACGATCGTATTCATTGGCATTTGAATATTTGTGGCGGCTCACAGGAAGAAATTGAAATCCTTCAAAAAAAAGTCACTCTTTCGGGTCTTAAAGATAAAGTCACTTTCAAAGGTTTTTTAGATCAAGAAGGAATCGAGAAGGAATATACAGACACTCAAATTGCTTTGCTACCGAATACTAAAGACCTCATAAGTGCGCGATATACAAGTCCGTTAAAGCTGTTCGAATACCTCGGTGCGGGACTACCCATTCTTGCCTCGGACTTACCCAGTTTACGAGAGATTTTAAATGAAGAGAACGCATGCTTTTTTGAAGCCGAGTCTAAAACGGGCTTTTTGGAAGCCCTTGACGAGCAAATTCGAAACGAATCTATGCGCAGTTCTCAATCCGGAAAAAACAAAGCGTTGGCCCAGCAATTTACTTGGGAAGAAAGAGCGAAAAAAGTCGCCAATCTAGTTAAGACTCTATCCTAGTTGACGTTGCAAATAATCCTTTAATTTGCGTTGATCTTCTTCAAAAATCGCGTCGTATTTTGAATGGTATTCAGACCGAAAAACAGGCAAATCCGATTTTTTACTGTTAAATTTATTCAACCTTTTTCCGAGTCCACTTTTACGAACCGTATTACCCAAGCCCGACAGCCCTATTTTGTGAAGGTTATCACCGACAAATCGTTCCATTTTATACAATAATTGACTCTTTGTAGATTTTGCAGAGTTAGATTTATTCAGATTCAGGTGCTCCGGGAAAGAATCAATAGCCAAAAAGCGAGCTATTTTAGATAAGGTTTCGAGAGGTTCCTTTTTGATTGCGTCCAAGCTCAAAATCAAGATTTGATCCGATGGAAAGTGATCTAAATAAACCGCTAAGTTCTTATAATAGAGACCCCGTTCCACGAGTTCTGTTTCCTCTTCCATAACCGCTTCAAAGGATCTCTTTTCCTGATGTTTATGATACACGGACCATACCCATTGACTGAATGCCCGTTCAACGGGATCGCGTGTACATATAATCAACTTACATTCGGGAAAATGGCGTTTGATACGCTCCGCAGCACGGGGATCAAATAGATAATGAACCGAGAACTCTCCCTTTATTTGATCTCGTCCCGAGTGACTAAAGTGGGACGCATACCCTTTCAAATCAGTGTGGTACTTTTCTTTTTGAGGATTGTAGTAAGCCGATTTTTCATTAAAATAATGCAGCTCCTTCGGAAAAGAAAGAGAAACTCCGGGGTGCTGGCTAAGAGCGTTGGCAATCCATGAAGTACCTGACTTCATTTCACCCAATCCAATGAAATCTACTTTTAATCGGCTTAATCCCATTCTGATAGATCTCGATTAAGTAAGCGCTGCAATTCTAATCGGTCCTCTTCAAATAGCTGCCCATATTTTCTCTTTAAGTCTGCCGACATTTTAGGTGCTTTATCGCTCGGCGCCATATTTACCTCATCTCTTATCCATTCTAAGAATTTCGTTAATCCTAGGGCTTGAGATACGTCAAGAACACGATATAGTTTTTTCTTGTGGATCCATTCTCTCAATCCCATGTACATCGAATTCAATTTGTGAGATTTAACTTTGGTCGCTGCATTCGAAACCCTATTTAAATCAATATCAACAGTGGCATCAGCCCCTAAGAATTGAATAATACGGTCATAAAAATTCTGAGCGTTCAGACGTAAATCTTCGTGTAATAAAACCAGAATTTGATCTTTGGGAAAAACCTCCAAGTACTTCTTTAAGTTCTCAGCATACATACTCACGTCGAAAACATAAGAGTCTTGCTCAACGTAGTCTTCGAAAGACTCGGGACCAATAACTCCTTTGTTTTTCAGAAACAAATAGTGTGAAAAAGCCCTTGCTACGGGTTCCCGTAAACTGATAATAATTTTCGCCTTCGAATTGTATTTGAATATTCTCTCCGCGCATTCTGGAAACTCAAAGTAGCTAACCGTGAATTCAGCCCATATAACCTCCGAAGGTGCATTTTCAAAAAAGTCGTGATACCATGATTCCGGTTGCGTTGAATTCCTATTCACAACATCGCGATGATAATGCTGCACGGGATTAAAGTAATGCAATTCCTTTTCCTTGGGAACATACACTTGGGGATGATCGCGAAGAACGTCAGCGATCCAAGTGGTCGCTGTTTTAGGAGGACCCACACCAATTACATCTACTTTTTTATTCAAGAGAAACTCATTTATTAGGAATACAAAAATACCTTTACTTTTGAACTCATAAAAGCCCTGCGCCATAGAAGACGAGAACGCCAAGTTAAAAGTTGTGTATGTACTGGGTATGAGCTATTCCGGCTCAAGCTTATTGGGCTTTGTTCTGGGAGCTCCTCCAGAGGTTTGGAACCTTGGGGAGGTCAAGGTTTACCCTCGAGTTCATAAATTAGGTAGGATTTGCACGTGTAAAAAGGCCACTTTAGACTGTCCGTATTGGGGGGAATTATACAAGAAAGATTTAAGCGTTTTCAATAAAGGTTCTTTTGTAGCTCGCATCGGTTTGATTATTAGAATTCTATTGAATCTTCCCGTTCAAAAACGCCGCGCTTCGTCCGATTATCAAATGCTCCATGAAGCCCTTATTCATTCTCGGAATTTTGAACCGACCTCTGAGGTCCTCGTTGACACTTCCAAGAGTCTATGGCGTCTAAACCACTTAATGGCCGACCCAAATATTGACCTCAAAGTTCTGTACTTAAAAAGAGGAATGAAAGAAAACGTTTCCTCATTCATCAAGCACGGCCATTCTTTTTTGAAAGCAGTAAGCGAATATTTCATTTTTCACAAACTTTCAAAAAAATGGATTAAAAAGAACTTAATCCCGGGAGCTTGGATCGAAATTCAACATGAAGACCTGGCTAATAAAGAACAACTGACGATCGACCAAATAGCGGAATTTATGGGTCTTGATTATTCCGATTACAAAGAGCGACTAAAAGAAAAAGAATTTCATATTCGAACGGGTAATCCGCGCACTGTAGACCAATTTAGAGATGGGTTTGAAGGCTTCTTTTATGAGAATAACTGGCAGAATACTTTAAGCCCACGTAAAATTAAATGGGTCGATCGAATAGCCAAGCATATCGGATGATGGGAAATGCAATTCATAAAAATATCCGAGCGACTTTTTTGGCCAAGATTCCCATTTCTTTCTTGGCTCTTATTCATTCAATCTTAATCACGCGCATATTAGGTCCTGAGGGAATTGGAATCTTTCAGTTTTTACAAACCAACGTACAATTCCTAGTTATGCTCTTTGGTTTTAATATGACCAATGGATTAATCTATTTTACTTCCTCCGGAAGGATTAAAGAATCAAAGACCCTATCCTTTGTGCTCATTCTATTTCTTTTTGCCTTCTTGGTACTATCCTCTTTTTTGTTCATTCTGCCTTTCGAGCATATTTGGATTAAAGGGCTCATTCTACCTCCGGAGCACCAGGAAGTCATGTTTGCGGTGTATTTTTTGTTTGCGTTTATATATCACTTTGTTCAAACCCTTATTCATGCGCACTTAAAGGGTCGAAAAGCGTTCATCACCTCCAACCGTCTTTTAATTTATGCGAATGTGCTCAATGTGCTAGTGAGCATTACGCTCTTTACCTTGATTAAATTCGAATACATAACTCTTGGGCTAATTCAACTGTTCAAAGTCCTGACATTCCTTCAGCTCTCTTTGTTAATTACAATAATTGTCTTCTATGTTAAGGAAGTTCCACTGAAGTTAGACTTCAGTTGGAAAAAATCAGACTTGAAAACTTACTTCGCCTATACCTCTTTAGGCTACGGAAATATGTTCAGTAAATTCTTCAACAAAAGGCTCGATGTTTATTTTGTTCAATTCATGAAGGGCTCTGCTCAGTTGGGGCTTTACTCTATAGCTACCTCATTAACCAATTTCATTCTTGATTTCGTTCAACCCTTGAATCAGGTAGTTCTCCCCTATTTGACCACAATGGACGAGAGTGAAACGAAACGTGTTTACCCTTTGTTTTTTCGCGTTTTCACCCTACTTGTTCTTCTTCCCGTTTCGATACTTTTTGTTTTTTCAAAATCAATAATATCCCTTCTTTATGGCGAAGCTTTTATTCCCGCAGCGGGTCCACTTAAAGTAATGGCCGTAGCCACCGTATTTGCCTATGCCCGCAACTATTTCTCGTCGTATAACAATGCGAAAGACCGGGTGCGTTTTAACCTCATGAGCAACGTCCTCGCCCTAATCTTAACTGTTGTTCTCGATCTTGTTCTTATACCGTATTACGGGATCCTAGGGGCTAGTTTCGCAACTTTAGCTGCGTATTCCTTTTCATGCATTCTCGTGGCGTTTACTGTTAAAAGACACATGAACATCGCATGGATGGAACTCTTAAAACCTAAAAGGTCAGATTTCGCTACGGTTGTAAGAATTGTCAAAGACAAATTTTAATTCCAATTACAAGCACTCGATCCAAACAATCGACAACACGTTGCAATTTCGTCGGCGTATATAGCGCCTAAATCGGCACGAAGATGCTCGGGAATAGACTTGCTAATACCCTTATTTGCCTTAGTCTTTAAAGGGTAACTATCATAGTTAAGGGCGCTGTCCACCTCTAGAAAATTTAATACGTTCTGAAGTAGACTTTTCGGATCTTCCCCAATTTCTTCATAGAAACCCACAAAGACGCGGTCCGTTCCGAAAACGGAAGACCAATCCTGATATATAGTAGAATAAGCGCTTCTCTTTCTTGATTTTACTGATCGAAAATGAGTTTTCCATTCTTTTTCTGAAATTGAATCCACACTCTTTCCCGCATTCTTACACAATACCATTTTCGAATGCGACCAGGATCGATCAATTGGATTCCGAAGTAGAAGTATAATTTTCATGTCCGGATTTATCCTCGCGATATGATTTATTCTTCTTTTCGAAATGGTAGAATACCCTGGCGTTATTTCACCAATAAGCCTTCTCTGTGCGTTTTTAAACTTGCGTTTGTACCATTTAAAAGATCGGAAATACTTCCAATCAAAAAAATGGACCTCCTTTTCTTCGGGCAAAAAAATTTGAGGGTGCTGTTTTAAGCATTCTTGCAGCCAAGTAGTTCCCGATTTTTGCGCCCCAATACACAAGAATTCCGGAAAAGAATCCTTCGATTTCCCAGGTCCGGAAAAAGCAAATACAAATTCTTTAACAAGATCTTCCAACGAACTTTTAGCGCTCTTTAAAAGGTCTTTCATTTTGCTACGGGTCTTCGCTTAAAATCAAAATAGCCAAAAACAAATACGAGCAACAAGGCCAATAGGGATACATATGCTCCAATTTTTGAACCCGCTGGTGTAAATTCTAAGGAAAGTACGGAGTTCTCTTTTTTCACAGGGATTGCCGTAAATCCAAACTGAGCCCGAACGGGCTTAATCTTTTGACCATCAACGATTGCTGTCCACCCTTCGTCAAAAGGTATGGTGAAAAACAACCAGCCGTCTTCATTATTTTCTATAGTACCCTCAATTTTGTTTTGTTCAAAGCGAGACATTTGAAATCTTCCGGCATTTCTGCGTTCGGTCAAAATTCCTTGAAACTGAGCGACCGTCAAATTCTTAAAAGGGATCTTTTCAATAGCCGCACCTTCAGAATCGAGATCGTCATCCGATAAGATAAGATGATTATATACCTGAAGCGAGCGCTGGTTTGGACTTAACGAAAGTACTTCACTTTCGCGTATGGCCGTCGAATAAAAAGATCCAAACGGGATTCGAAAATTGGATTTGTAAATATTAATCCCTTGAATAGCTCCTATGGACGAATAGGAATTAGCTAAAATTGGATTTTGTACCGGATTCCTTCTAAGAAGGTAATCCACTCCGGCAAATGGGAATAACAGTTGGTTGCTTTCGACTCCAATCGCCCAACGCGTGGCAGTTTCCACAGTAGAATCGATCAATGCCATTTTAGTTAAGAATCGGATATAGTTCGCCTGATTAAAGCTGGAATATTGAGTGGTTCCATAAAAACCCAATACACGCCCCTCATTTAATGAGGTATGAATACTATTAGCGCTTGCATAGTCCTTTGTTAAACGATAAAAACCCGAGTCTTGATTCTTAATGAAATCAATCGCCTCAACTGTGAAATCATTATATCCAACTCTTTGTTTCAATTCACGCTTACTCATGGTGTCCCGCTTCGAAAAACCGTACCCAGAATTAAAGCCTAAATCCAAACCCAGTACCAAAAGTAAAATAAGCGGTAAGGCCGCACCCATTTTTTTAAATTGAACGGTACTTAGTGAAATGGCGAATAAAACAGTCACAAACGTTGCCGTCCCTTGCACACCTTTATTTAATTCAAGTCTTCCTTCAAAATAAGGGTAGTGAAGAGAGACCAACATTATAATTGCGGTTGCGGCGAGTCCAATTAAATGGATTCGCTTTTGACGCCATATAAGGTCCAACGACTTCGTCCCGATAAGAACAATCAATAAGGGAACAAAGAGGCTCAGTGCTTTCTTGTAATAATCTCCCTGAAATAAATAAATAGCATACCGGAAATAAGGGAAAATAAGAGGCAAAAGCATGATTCCGAGTGCAGCCCCCCATAGTTGTTTCTCTTTTCTATTTCCTAATAAAAACAGTTGCGGAATCAGTAAAATCATCAACAGCGAAGAATAAAAAAGTGGCGCCTCGAGATAGTTATTCCACCCTGCAAAATCACTTCCCACACCGAGCAAATCATTACTCAATGTTCTCATCCATGTAGTTAAAAAGTGCCCACTATCGTGTAGTGCTAAAAGCGGCCGACTACTTAATTCGTCCGATAAAGATGCTCCCGTTGACATACGTGGACTATTCGTGACCGTGGTTATTCTTGTTAACAAGCCGGTCGCGTTCCCGAGGAATCCAATGATAGCTAAACCCGCAGCATAAGCCCCGTTCTTCAAGCAATTTACCGGAGTCCATTTTAACTCAACGCCTCTAAGAATAAAGTACAAGAGAGTGAATTGAAAAAAGAAGAATAATTTGGGATCAACTCCGAAGTTATACATAGCCAATGGAAGAACCCAGTACGCTTTGCGCATCCAAACAAGTTCTAATCCATAAAGAACAAATACTGCATTGAGAACAAATGCATCGTGTACGTACCAAGTACCGCCTACGATTGCATATCCTGAAAAGGCAATGGACAGAGCTCCTATTAATGAAATCCAGTCATTCTTAATCCTAGTGCTGAGCCATTGAAACGCAAAGAATGAAATAGCCACCGTTTTCATCCAAGCTACCCACGATATTCGGTATGCCGTGGAATCTGTTACCAATGAAAAAAAGCTATGGAACAATTCTTCTAAACCAAAGTGCCAACCGGAGTACATGTTTTGACCCATTCCAACGTAAAAAGACCAAGCCATTGGAAAACCCTCATCGCGTAAATAACGATCTAGGTGAATAAGGTTTGGATACTTCAAGTTCAAAGTATCGCTTCCTATATCCTTAAAAATGAATAAATCTGGCCCAAATAAAAAGGGGTAGAACACCAAAAAACCTAAAAGCATTGGGACCCCAAAAATCCACAAATACTTATTCAATGGGAATGTGCTCGAAAGGGCATATTCGACCGATTCCTGTTTTTTATTGCCCTTTTTTTTAGCCGATTTCTTTGATGCCATTTCCTGTATTCAATAGTTCTATGTATCTAATCAATAAATTCCGCTTCGGGAATTTGAGCCCGAACCGTGGGAGCTATTTCTCTAAAAGCCTTTTGCAGCTGGTCTCCTTTAATCTTCATTTCTCCGTCAAATTCGGGAAGAATGGAGGTCATAAATACTACGACCCTTTGTTGCGCTCTACTCTTAACCATTAAAAAGTAAATTATATCGCTTTTATTGGGATAGGCTTTTGAGATTTCTTCTAATTCATCTAAGGTGGTGTATGGCCCTAAACGGTAGGCGGGCACTTGCGGAAAGTAGTGTTGTATTAACCCTACTTGTCCCGTAATAAAAACCAATTGTTGGTCTTTCTTTACAGTCTTTCGATACTCTTTATCCAGCATATCTGTCAATCCGACTTCATACCTAGGAATCAAGCTGAAATTTTGATCATCTAAAGAAAAGGCTCCAAAGACATTTCCAACAGAAAGATAAAAGATCATGCATGCAATCAATAAGATGTTTGTCGCCTTCATCGGGAGTTTGACAAATCTCTTTAACTCGTCTAAAACCATAATCACAAAGAGTCCGGCCGAGATCAAATAAGAAATATGAATCGTTAAATAATAGCGATTGAAACCAAATGGAGGGTTAAATGCTCCTCCCATGACCATGGAGTATACGATTAGTCCGAATAAAAAAAATCCCGCCGATAGGCGGAAAAATCGACGATAGAAATCGCTACCCCTGAAGGAAAGAAAAGTCCCGAAAACCAACAAAATAAGATTGACCAAAAAGAACCCGGCGCCAGAAGGGTTATTGACTTCCATGTAATTCCCGATGGCCTGACTAAAGGTCGAAGGATCCCATTCTTGTAAAAAACGATTTAACGCAACATTTAAGCGCAACGCGGGTATAAAAATTGCCGTGATAAGTAGCGCTATAATTCCTGAAGCACCAAGGACTAAATTCGACCTTTTGTATTCTTTATGAACTCCACTGACGAAGAAGTCGACGACGATAGCAAGAAGACCAAAGGCCAGAAGAATAAAAAGGGTTTGGTGAAATAAACCGGGAAGCGTTAAGATGAGAACAACTCCTATGATTCGCCACAAAAACGGCTTCTTCGAATAATAAAATTTATACGCGGCGTAAGAACAAATGATTGTAAAGACATACATGTACCCATAGTAGCGAACAAAATGAAGAGAGGCTAAGGACCATGAACTAAGTATAGTGGGAACAAATAGCACCAAAATCTCCTCAGCATTCGGGCTCTTTGGCTTTATCCATATGAACCCCAAAATGATGATTAAACTGAGAATAAAAGGCCACGCCCCATACCAATCTTCAATGGACAAGTCCAAGGCCTCCAAAACAAAATAGGCCGGTACATTGAAATAACTAATAAATCGATGAGAGAAATAAACGGAATAATCCTCTTCAGGATCAAACATAACGCTCTCCGGATGTGGCGCTTTTAAGGGCACACCCGTTTCTGCTGCGTGAACTAGCCCGTTGTACGAACTAATTTCATCGCTCAAGTGCAAATACTGGCTTAAATAATCAATGGATGAAAAACCCGCATATAGAGTAGCAAATACCCCTAGGGATAGAATTATTCGAGATACAATGCCTTTCGAATCTATCAAACCATTAAATTATCATCCCCGCCGCAACGGTTTCATTCGTTCCTTCATCTACCAAGATGATTGATCCAGTGTTCCGGTTCTTGCGGTACGAGTCGGCCATTAAGGGCTTTGTGGTGCGCAAACGAACCCGAGCTATGTCGTTCATGCCTATTGTCCGTTCTTCTTCATTTCGATGCAGCGTGTTGATGTCTACTTTGTAAACAACCTCCTTCACCATAGCGCGTGCTTGAACAGTGGTATGGAAAATGGCGTACTTACCTCCTAGAACCATCGCTTTGGCATTGAACCAGCAAAGCATCACGTCCACGTCTTGAATCATTTCAGCGCGATTATTCACTCGGCAAATCATGTCTCCACGGGATATATCGATATCGTCATTCAAGGTCATCGTAACGCTCATTGGTGCAAACGCTTCATCTAACTCTTGATCGCCGTCGTAGATTTTATCAATGCTGCTGGTAAAACCACTCGGGAGCGCAACGACTTCATCTCCAGGTTTCAAAATTCCACCGGCAACACGACCTGCATAGCCGCGAAAATCGTGGTGCTCATCGCTATGCGGGCGAATAACTGTTTGTACAGGGAAACGAACATCAATATGATTTTGATCGGATCCAATGTGAATGGTTTCTAGAGTATTCAGCAACGTAGAACCATTGAACCAATCCATATTTTCTGAACGATTCACAACATTGTCTCCGTGAAGGGCAGAGATTGGAATAAATCGGATATCCGGGATCTCTAATTTCGCGCTGAAATTCTTGAATTCCTCCACAATTTCATCGTAGCGTTCTTGGCTGTAATCGACCAAATCCATTTTATTGATACACAAAATAACATGAGGTATTTTCAATAAACTGGCGATAAAACTATGCCGGCTCGTTTGTTCAATCACTCCTTTTCGAGCGTCAACCAAAATAAGCGCCAAATTCGCAGTACTCGCTCCGGTAACCATATTTCGGGTATACTGAATATGTCCTGGCGTATCGGCAATAATGAACTTCCGTTTGGGTGTAGCGAAGTAGCGATAGGCCACATCAATAGTGATTCCTTGCTCGCGCTCATCTTTGAGTCCGTCCGTAAACAAACTCAAATCCACGTGATCCAATCCACGGGTACGACTACTCGCTTCTACCGCTTCAATTTGATCCTGAAAAATGCTTTTAGAATCGTATAATAAACGGCCAATCAAAGTCGATTTCCCGTCGTCAACGCTTCCAGCTGTTGTAAAGCGGAGCAGTTCCATATCTAAATATCCTTTCGTATTCATGTTATTGTGCTATTTGTGGTAGTTGTGGTAGCAGTTCCCAATCGGCTGCGGCACTCGGGAAAGGTGTTATTATCGTTTTCGTTTCTATCTTAAAAGGCTGAATCCAAATTGTGAATTTTTAATTATGAATTCTCAATTAAGAATTATGAATTACTAAAAGTATCCTTGTTTTTTACGGTCCTCCATGGCTGATTCGCTTCTTTTGTCATCCGCTCGACCGCCCCTTTCTGTAACACGGGTACTTGCTACTTCTTCAATGATTTTCTCAAGCGTATCGGCATCGGACTCAACCGCACCCGTAATGGTTAAATCACCCATCGTACGGAATCGTACGGTTTTCATCTCCGGAATTTCCGATTCTTTTTTATTCAAGAATTCGCTGTTACTCAAATACTGACCATCGCGGAAAATAACCTCTCGCTCATGGCTGAAGTACAAGTTTGGAATTTCAATTTCCTCTAACATGATGTACTGCCAAACATCCATCTCGGTCCAATTACTAATGGGGAAAACACGGAAATGCTCGCCATAGCTCTTCTTCCCATTGAACAAATTCCAAAGTTCAGGGCGTTGATTTTTTGGATCCCATTGACCAAATTCATCGCGGTGGCTAAAGAAACGTTCCTTCGCTCTTGCTTTCTCTTCGTCGCGACGGGCTCCACCCATGGCGGCATCGAACTTATTCGATTCAATAGCCTCGAGCAGGGCCGGAATTTGAGCCGTATTTCGACTGGCATCGGCTCCTTTTTCCTCCGATGCTTTTCCTTCGTCTATGGCCTTTTGTACCGAACCAACAACCAATTGCGCTCCTAGTTTTTCAACTAAAGCATCGCGAAACTCAATAGTTTCAGGAAAGTTGTGTCCTGTATCGATATGCACCAACGGGAAAGGCACCTTGGCCGGCCAAAAGGCTTTCTTCGCGAGGTGCGTTAAGATAATGCTGTCTTTTCCACCAGAGAAAAGCAGACAAGGATTGTTAAACTGAGCGTAAATCTCACGAATCACAAAAATAGATTCTGCTTCTAATTCACGCAGATGTTTCAAATAATAACTATGCATCCTTCAAGGTAATTTTAGGAAGTATATAATCCAGCACTTGCTGTACATTTTGATTAAAAGAATCGCGATCCGTATTGATCGTGATTTCCGGATTCTCGGGAATTTCAAAGGGCGAATCAATACCCGTGAAATTTTTAATTTCTCCGGCCCGTGCTTTCGCGTACAAGCCTTTCACATCACGACTTTCAGCAACTTCCAGGGGGCAATCTACATGAACTTCTACCATTTCCCCCTCCGCTAATTTGGCTCTTACTGAGGCCCTATCGGCCCGAAAGGGCGAAATAAACGCTGTCAAAACGATGAGTCCGGCATCCACCATGAGCTTACTCAACTCACCCAAACGGCGAATATTTTCAACCCGCCCTACTTCTGTAAAATCCAGATCGCTGTTGAGTCCGCTCCGAACATTATCTCCATCGAGCAAATAGGTATGAAATCCTCGTGAAACGAGCTCCTGCTCTACTCTATTAGCCACGGTAGATTTACCCGAACCCGATAGTCCAGTGAACCAAACCACACAGGGATTCTGCTTCAAGGAAGCACTTCTTTCTTGCTTCCCAATTTGATGATTGTGAGGAATTATGTGGAGCTTATCGCTCATATCCAGCCGTATTTTATCCAGACAAAGGTAAGAGAAATGAGCGCATACAAAAGGGTCATTGGAACACCTATTCGAGCAAAATCCTTCATTCGATAACCGCCTGGACCCAAAACCATTAAATTGGTTTGATAACCCACAGGAGTCAAGAAAGCACAAGATGCTGCGAAGGCAATTGTTAAATAAAATCCTTCCGCATTTGCTCCCATATCGCTCCCCAAGGCATACGCCAACGGAAACACAATCGAGATAGCCGCTGCATTCGTAATAAAGCTAGTTAAAAATAGGGTGAGCGCAAACAGTGCCAACGAAATCGCAATGGGTCCACCACCACTAAACGCAGTATTGAAACCAGCAGCCATCCATTCGGCCGTTCCACTTTGAATTATGGCCTGACCAATAGCCAAGGCAGAAACCAAAATCAATAATAACTTGACATCCATCTCCTTTTTCATGCCATCGACATTCACAAAACCCAGTACGAGTAAGGCCGCCAACAATATTAAAGAGGCCATAAAGAGCGATACATAACCCGCAAACCCGGCAATGGCAACAGCTAAAACGACCCCGAAAAATACGCGCTTGGGCGGTGTTGCTTTCGTAATGGGGCTTTTTACCTGATTAACGATGTACAGATTATTGTAACGAAATTGATTGTTTGAAAAACTTTTCCCCGTGCTTAAAAGAAGCAAATCTCCCGCCAACAGCGTGATTTCGCCAATTTTTCCACTTACTCGTTCTCCATTTCGATGGATGGCTAAAATTCCAGCCTGATACCGTTCCCGAAAGTTCACGTGTTTTACCGTAAATCCAATCAGCGAAGAATTAGCAGGCACCACCGCTTCAATAATTTTTCGGCCTTCGGCCGGATCAAACTCCGTATGCTTTGAAAGTTCCAAACCATTTTGGGCGTTCACAAGCATCATTATGGTAGAAGTGTCTCCAACGAACAACAGCGCATCTCCTTCTTCCATAATTTCTTCCGGAGAAACGGGGGTAATCACACGTCCATCGCGTACCACTTCAATTAAAAATACGCCTTCTAAGTTTCGCAGATTCGCCTCTTGAACTGATTTTCCTATTAAAGTCGAGCCCGCACTGACCCGCGTTTCAACCACATATTCGCGCGATGGATCGGTAAGCTGATCCATCACATCTTGCCGATCAGGCAATAACCTTTGTCCGAAAAAATAAAGGAAACCAATACCAAAAACCGTTACGAGTAAACCGGGAATTACGAAGTCGAAAAAGCCAAACAAGGGAGCTCCATTTTGTTCTAAAAACCCGTTCAAAACCAAGTTTGTCGAAGTACCGATAAGGGTAATCATACCGCCTAGAATAGCTGCATAACTCAGTGGGATGAGCAATTTGGACGGGCTTACACCCTTTCGCTTACTCCAATCCGTTACGTATGGAATCATGAGCGCTACTACGGGCGTGTTGTTCAATAAGCTCGAAAAAAAGGCGACAATACCCGTCATCCGGAGCAGCATTCCCTGGCTTGTCTTCACAGATCGGAAAGGTCGGTCTAACAATTTCAATAAATTGAAATGATCGCGCAGTGCTCCAGAAATAAATATGAGCACAAATATGATTGCGATTTGCCGGTTTCCAAACCCGCGCAAAAAATCATCCGTGGTAATAACTCCCGAAACAACCAATACCATCGCCGCAATAAAGAATGACAAGCCCGCTCTATTGCCTCTTCTGAACAAAGAAACCACTAAAGCTAACAGGGTAATTCCAATAACGATTCTATGGTACTCGGCCGGAATCATACTACTTCCGACGAACGATAAACCAAGGGTTCAATAAGTTTTCTTTGTTATAAGTTAAGGGCGCTCCTGTATCGTGCCGAACCACCTCGCAACCGCTAATGGCGGCAATGGCCTGGCCTGCACCGGTGTCCCATTCCATCGTTGGTGCAAAACGCGGATATACTTGGGCTGATCCTTCTGCTACCATGCATAGTTTTAGGGAGCTTCCGCGGCTCAACACGTCAATTTCGCCATGCTCTTTTTCGAGTTCCGACATGAAGGTTTCGGTTTCAGCCGACATGTGGCTTCGGCTTCCTACTACCGTAAATTTCGCGCCCTCCTCGGGCGGATGAGGAATGGCGCTGCCGTTTTTCTGGAGGGCAGTTATTGAATGAATCGCATGGCCATTCTCCGCCTTATAGGCGCCAATTCCTTTTGCCGCTGCGTACAAAGTATCCGTCACGGGAACATATATTACTCCCATGATTGGCGTTCCGTTTTCAATGAGTGCAATATTCACAGTGAATTCACCATTTCGCTTAACGAATTCCTTGGTACCATCGAGCGGATCAACCAACCAGAACGTATGCCAATCTTTCCGCTTACTGAAATCGGCAACATCTCCTTCTTCACTTAATACTGGATAATCTGTATCGCGCAGGTACTCCATTATTTTGGTGTGGGCTTTCCGATCGGCCTGCGTCAAAGGACTCGAATCGGACTTAATATCCACGGAAAATTCGGTGCCATAAACATCTAATATTTCATGTCCGGCAGCAATGGATGCCTCAATCGATAATGTTAGAAGGTGCTCTAGGTTCATGCGGGTTATTGGTTTTGTGCTAAAGTACGAAATCGCTGCAAGGTGGTATTTGTGGTAGTTGTGGTAGTTGTGGTAGTTGTGGTAGTTGGTGATTTTAGAGGTTCTCTCCAAACTTTATAAAAATACTTTCCAAATATTTCAAATGCCCTTAGTGCCAGAATAAGGCCTTCCGTTCGAGTAATTTCGGGGAATGAATAAAGATCTCAAGGAAAGAGCTTTCGATTTAGCCATGCACGGCGTCGAATGGAAGAGAAAGCTTCGGATTCAATATCCAGAAATTGGAAGTCAAGTAGTTAAATCTCTAACTTCTATTGGCGCTAATATTGCAGAGTCCGAGAGGGCCGAAAGCAAAAAGGACTGGATACATAAGCTCCAAATAAGTGCGAAAGAGGCACAAGAAGCACTCTTTTGGTTAAAATTAATTAACGAGCAAATTGAACCCTGTCAAGAACAAATTGACTCGTTAAATTATCTTCTCGGAACACTAATTAATATTATCCGAAGGACCAGGAAAAAACTCTAGTAAAAGACAACTCTTGAACCACCTTAAAAAACACACATAACACTAATAACACTTCTAACACTTCTAACACAACTAACACGCATACCACACATAACACGCATCCCGCACCAGCGGGACAAGTATCACCCCTCCCGCACCAGCGGGACAAGTATCACGCATATCATAAATAACACAAATAACACCTACCCACCAACCGGATGCCAAGTGGTTTTGAATTCAACTAAATCGGAAATTGCCTCTAAGCACGCATCTTGCCGGAGGCAAAACACACGTTTTACATTGTCGGTAGCCAGCGTTTTGTACTCAGTTAATTTCGGGTTATCCTCTTCACCAACAACCAATACATTTACATCTTTGTGGCTGGCCAAATGTGTTCCGAGTTCTTCTTCTGATCCCGTTAGTAGATTAATTACCCCGCCCGGAACATCACTGGAGTGAATCACTTCACCCAATGAAATAGCTACATGACCCCAATTTTCGGCGGCTAATGTAACCACCGTATTGCCGGAAGCAATTGCCGGTGCAATCATTTTAGTCAAGCCGAGGAGTCGGGCCGAGGGAGAGGCGATTTGCGCAACAACCCCCATGGGTTCGGGAACGGTGAAATTAAAATGAGAAGAAGCAACCGGATTTACCGCGCTCACCAATTGCTGGTATTTATCGCACCATCCGGCATAATACACCCAAGTATCAATAGCGTCGTGCACTTCACTCGCCGCCGCCTCCTTTGAGCGACCCATCGATTGAAGTTCAGAAACGAATTGAGCCGCTCTCCCTTCAAGCATCTCAGCGATCCGATAAAGAATTTGACCTCGATTATATCCTGTTTTGTTGGCCCAACTCGACTGTGCCTTGCGGGCGGCAACCACGGCATTTCGAAAATCTTTCCGCGAAGATTTACAGAGGTTCGCTACCAAGTCGCCCTTCTCGTTTTCCAATTTGTAATAGCGGCCGCTTTCCGTTCTCGGAAAAGCACCCCCTATATAAAGCTTGTAGGTCTTCTTTATGTCGAGTCGCGCCATGATCTTTATTTCAAGTATTCCTTTAATCCGTGCAAACCGCCTTCGCGACCAAAGCCGCTTTCTTTATACCCCCCAAACGGACTCGCCGCATCAAATTGATTGTAGGTGTTGGCCCAAACGACCCCCGCTTTAAGCTTTTGCGTTAACTCAAATATCTTTGCGCCCTTCTGCGTCCAGACTCCGGCCGATAGGCCGTACGGTGTATTATTCGCTTTCGTAATTACTTCGTCAACCGATCGAAAGGTTTGAACCGTTAACACCGGACCGAAAATCTCCTCCTGCACAATTCGATGACTTTGCGAGGTTTCCAAAAATAAGGTCGGCGCGCACCAATTTCCCTTTTTCGGCAAAGCCCTCTCGGGCTGATAAATAAGCGCGCCTTCTTTCTTTCCCAAATCCAAAAAATGACGAATCGTCTTCAGCTGTGCCTGGCTATTAATAGCACCGACATCCGTGTTTTTATCCATCGGATCGCCGACAATGAGCGTATCCATTCTCAACTTGAGCTTTTGAATAACTTCTTCAGCCACACTTTCTTGAACAAAGAGGCGTGATCCGGCGCAACAAACATGGCCTTGATTAAAGAAAATACCATTTACAATTCCCTCCACGGCCTGGTCAATAGCGGCATCGCGACATATAATATGAGCAGCTTTACCGCCTAACTCGAGCGTGAGTTTTTTAGCTGTTCCGGCCGTAGATCTCTGAATTAACTTGCCTACCTCTGTAGATCCGGTGAAGGCTATTTTATTAATATCGGGGTGATCAACAATGGCGGCTCCTGTCGATCCATCGCCGGTCACAATATTCACAACTCCCTCCGGAAACCCGCATTCTTGGATGAGCTCGGCTAATTTGAGCGCGGTGAGTGAGGTCGTTTCGGCCGGTTTCAGCACCACCGTGTTTCCGGCCGCAAGGGCGGGAGCCAATTTCCAAGAAGCCATGAGCAGCGGAAAATTCCACGGTATTATTTGCCCGACCACGCCCAAAGGCTCGGCTCCTTTTGGAAAAGCCTCACTTAATTTATCGGTCCAACCGGCGTAATAAAAAAAGTGTTGTGCGGCCAAAGGGATGTCAATATCGCGGCTTTCACGAATGGGTTTTCCGCCATCGAGCGTTTCAATGACGGCGAATTCCCGAGCTCGTTCTTGTATCATTCGCGCCAGGCGAAAAAGATATTTAGCGCGCTCTTTTCCCGGTAAGGTGCTCCATTTTTTGAAGGCCCTTCGGGCCGATGTAACCGCACTATCAACATCGGTGGAATTGGCTTGAGCAATAGATGAAAGTACTTCGTCTGTGGCCGGATTTACCGAATCGAAGTAGGATCCGGCCGCAGGCCGAGAAAAAGAACCGTTAATAAACAGGTCGTATTGCTTTTTTAATTGAATGTGATCGCTAGACTCCGGGGCCGGCTCATAGGTCCAACCACTCACAAAATCGAATTCGTTGCTTTGCTTTTTGGCCATGTTAGTCTAATGAAAAGTAATTCATACTCTGATAAACACCGGTATCTTGTTTCACCAATTGCATCAAAACATCATTTGCGAGGGAACTCGCACCGAATCGAAACAAGTCGGGCGACATCCAATCAGAACCCAAAATCTCTTGAACCATCACCAAATAATGCAATGCGAGCTTACTATTCGAAATTCCACCAGCCGGCTTCATTCCGATTTTCACGCCTGTTTTCAAATAATGATCCCGAATAGCATACAGCATCACCAGCGTTACCGGAAGAGTCGCCGCTTTCGGAATTTTACCCGTACTCGTCTTAATAAAATCAGCTCCGGCCGAGATCGCTATATCCGAAGCCTTTCGGACATCGTCGTAGGTATCTAACTCTCCTACTTCTAGAATCACCTTTAAGTGCGCCTTGCCACAAGCTTCTTTGATGGTGGCGATTTCATCGTGAACATACTGATACTCCCCTGACAAGAATTTGCCTCGCGAAATAACCATATCAATCTCGGTGGCACCTTCATCAACGGCGAATTTGGTATCCGCTATTTTCACGTCCACAGAAGATTGCCCGCTGGGGAAATAAGTCGCTACCGCAGCAACGTTGATACCCGATCCTTTGAGTGCCTCAACTGCCGTTTTCACATGAGTTGGATACACACAAACTGCCGCTACCGTTGGCAAATTCTGATAGTGTTCATGAAGATGCTGGGCTTTATAGCAAAGCTGCTTTACTTTTCCGGGAGTGTCTTTCCCTTCCAAAGTAGTTAAATCGACCATTGAAAGGACTTTCTTCAAGCCCTCTACTTTCAACGACTTCTTAATGCTTCGCGCTTGGAACCTTCGAGCGCGCTCTTCTAAACCTACAACGTCAACGGTAGGAGACGGGAAAAGACCTTGCACTCCAATTACTGTAAACGAACAGAAATAGGAACGATGAGTCTAACTTGTGCAGGCTCACCTTCTTCAATGGCTGGTCGCATTTGAGGTAAACTTTCAATCGTGCGAATCGCCTCTGCATCAATTTCTGGATTTACGCTGCGCACTACTTTCGTGCGTTCGACATTCCCTTCTTCATTGATTTCGAAATATACCTCTACCACTCCTTCGGTACGGTTATTTTCAAGGTTGGTGCGCTGTTGTAAATCTTTTTCCGGGTAGCGAAACTCCTTCTGAATATGCGCTATCATGGCTTCGTGGAAACAATCAATTTGCTCTTCCTCTTCAACATAATCTTCGCATCCAGGCATTGCGGGCTTTGCGTCGGCCATAGAAAAAGTGATCACCACTTCTTCGCCATCTTCCACAACGTCACCTTCCATTAAATGCGCTTCTTTTACCTCTTGTGAAGCTCCCACTTTCATTTCATCTGCTGTTAGATGCTGCACTTTTGCTTGGCCTTCGTGATGCTCGGTCACATGTTCTCCAGCATCAACTTCCGAGCTATCAGACGGAGCCTCGTCTGTAGCTTCCATTTCGGTTTCCATAACTTCATTTTCTGTGGCATCGGATGCTCCCGAGTCATTCGGAGCGCAACTACTAAATGCAAGAAGTCCGCTGATTGCTAGTAAGGACATTAATTTTTTCATCACTAATAAGTTTGGGTTATAATAGCTAAAGATAAAAAAATAGCCTCGATTGACGAGGCTATTCATTATTCTAGTTACTGAAGCTTAAAACTGATGGGTACCGAAAACAAAACCGGTACGGGTTTTCCTCTTTGCAATGCCGGGGATGCCATCTTCGGAACGGTCTTCATTACACGAATCGATTCTTTCTTCAACGCCTTGTCTTTTCCACGAACCACCTCAATAGAGGTTACTTCCCCTTTTTCGTCGATGAGAAAGCTCAGGATTATTTTTTCTTCCACGCGGTTTTCGCGGGCAATACTCGGGTAACGAACTTCATTCAAAATGTGCTTCATAATTTGTTCTTCGAAGCACTTGACTTGCTCTTTATCCGGCAACCCTTCGCAACCCGGGAAAACAGGTTTCTTTTCCACCAACAGGAAATTCATAGGTTCGGGACGCTCCGCACCTTTTGGCTCGCCCCAGCTGAACGAATCTACCGGTTCAATTCCCACCTGCATTTTTACAGGGTTTGAGACTATTTTAATAACCTTCTTTGGTTTCTTTTTGGGTTCCGCTTTTCGTTCCTCTTTCTTCTCAGAAAACTTCTCCTTTTTAATAGGTTCCTCGCGAAGGACAAAAGTTGGGGGCAATTCCGTTTCGATTTCTACGCGATTTGTTTGAAGGTGCTTCGTAAGGTTCGGCTCAAAAGATTTCCATTGAAATATGAGAATAACCAAGCCAAGGGAAAGCGTTAACCCGATCAATAAAAAAGTAAACCTGTAACGCTCGAGGTTCACATTGCTGTTCTTCTTAGAATCCATGTTGTGTGGTTTTAACTGTTAATTACGACCGGGTACCGCAATGAGAATTCCAAGAACCGTGCCCTAAAGTAGAAGTAAAAAAAAAGCCCTTTCCGGTATATCGGAAAGGGCTTTAAATACTGTCGTACTATCTTACTGTAACTTAAAGTTAATAGGCACTGTAAACGCTACAGGAACCGATTTACCTCTTTGTTTTGCAGGCGTCATTTTCGGAAATGTACCAATAATTCGAAGGGCTTCAGCATCTAAATGCTTGTCTACGCTTCGCGCAACTGTGGCGTTTGTAATTCCACCTTTTTGATCAATTACAAAGGTCACATACACTTTCCCTTGAATCCCCATATCCTTTGCGATCGGAGGGTATTTGAAAACGCTGCGAATGTGCTCCGCAATTTTTTTCTGGAAACAGATGTACTGCTCGTTGGCATCCTTGAGGTTTTCACAACCCGGGAATACCGGTTTGTTTTCTACCACCATGAAGTTCATGGGCTCGAGCACTTCTTCTTCTTCCGGCTCTTCAATTTCCATCACTTCTTCCTCGTCGAAGTCTTGATCTTGAATTTCGATTTCGTCTTCAATTTCAATATCGTCTTCTACAACCTGAATCACTTCGGGCGGCGGAGGAGGTGGGGGTGGTGGTTTTTTCTGACGTATGGTAATGGGTACCATGTCTTCATCGATCTCCATGTCTAGACTACCTAGATCCATGAGATCGCGCTCATATGTTTTCCACTCAAACGCAAAGATGACTACCCCGAGGGCAACCACCAATCCGATCAACGTGAAAATCGAACGAGAGCGCTCGAGATCGGCTTGAGGATTTTTTTTGTTCAGCATACCTTTTCTGAATTGAACGTTAAAAATAGGCAATCAACACTTGAGAGCCAAAAAGCATCATTAATTTTACGTGAAACTTCCTCCGCGCAACAATCGATGCATTGGATAGGCGAATAAAGCACCTGCGGCATTGGCCACCGCATCTAGTACTTCACCTTTTCTACCTTCAATAAAATACTCTTGAATAACTTCAAGAGCTATGCCAAAAAATATACTCACCAAAAAGGCGTACAAAAAGGCTCTTTTCCTCCACCCTACTTTGTGATCTTGCTTTAACCAAGCTCTCCCAAGCAGTATGGTAAGGACGAAATACACGAATGCATGCGCGAACTTATCGGAAAAAGTCACTCGTGGCATATCATTCCCGGGAGTCATACTCACTACTACTATGAGTAGCGCCCACAAAACCGAAGGTAAAAATCGCCTTATGAGGGCAGTATTAGGCACCTATCAATTCTTTGTAGCTCGCGACCGATAGCAATGCGTCAAAATCGGCATCGTTCGCCGCTTTGATTTTGATCATCCAGCCTTCGCCATACGGGTCGTCATTTACGGCTTCCGGATTCGCTTCCAATTCTTCGTTAAAAGCAACTACTTCACCGGCCATCGGCATGAATAAATCCGAAACAGTTTTAACGGCTTCTACCGAACCGAACACCTCTTCCGAAGCTAAGGACTCGCCTTCCGTTTCGACTTCGACATAAACAATGTCTCCAAGTTCTCCCTGGGCAAAATCAGTTATCCCTATCACAAAAACATCGCCGTCTTTGCGGATCCACTCGTGATCTTTCGTGTACTTTAAATCTTCTGGTAAATTCATTTTCAATATCGAATTATAAGTGGTCTAAGGTAATAGTTTTAGGAGAAATTGAACCTTTTTGCCAAAGCGACTTATCACCTTTTGGTTAAGAAAGAAATCTGCTGTGAAAAAGGCTTCAAAAAAGATTCGAATTACGACGAAACCAGCCTAATCATCAACCATTACTGACCCAAGGTAAACCTCATTTCAATTCCGAAATTGGTATTAGCCGTCGGGAAAGCCGTCGATACCACGTAATTCGTCATTACGCGATCGAAGAAGAAGCGCACGTTGAATCGGCGCGAGATTACATAATCAGCAGACAGTTGAATCTTTATCAGGCTTTGCCCACCGGTTGGAATCACGTCTCCTTCCACGATTTTCCGAATGAGGGTTCGATTCTGACGAATTGATACGTCGGCTTGTACATTTAAGTCGGAAACAATTCGACGCGTTCTTCCTCCGGATTTCAAACGGAACGGCACTTCTTTAAATCGATAACCAACTCCGAAAATGTATTCCTGTCCGGCCATCTCGGTAATCTGATTGTTAGCGAAGCTCAAATTCATGGTTCGGTCGCGCTTCATTTCAATCCTTGAAGTAAGACTGTTGTTCAAGGTAACATCGACCTTGATTAGTGGCGAGAATTGCTCGCGTATACTTACCGTTTGAATTTGATACTCCGAGTAATAATTACCCCCGGGGTCAATTCCGTCTACATCGCTTTGCGTTCGAAGATCCGTTTGGAAGTTTCCGACCGTGTAGGTCGACCGATAAGCATGGCTAAGAGTAACTGTTCGGAAGGTTTGACGAATCCATGGAATCTTCATTAACCCATCGTAGGTAATGCGCCAATTGGGTAAAGGAATGTTTCGGATAGTTTGAGTACTGTACCCGTTGATGTCTTTCCCTTGATATGCCGCCAAGAAAGCGGGAATTAGAACATCTTGTTGGGTAGGGCCATACCCTATTGGAAAGCCTGTTGAATCATCAATTACTACTACCCCGTCTCGATCTAATGCCAATTGCTCCGCTACGGCAAATCGGTTTTCTAAGAAAGTATTATACGCCTCCGAATTAAAGCCATTATCCGCATTTATTGTTTCAAACGCCGTACTCCAACTCAAGAAACTGATATTCAAATTACCCGTTTCCATAGGGTTGAAATCGACGAACGAATCATCGTCCGGATCGTAACGATAGAAAGATTCAAAATTTCTCGCGAACGTTCTGTTTCCGGATAATTCAATTCGGAAATCCCGAATGGGCTCAATATTTACACGCAGATTAAGGTTCTCCGAGCGTGTTTGAGCAAACCTTTGAGGTTGCAATGTATCTTGAGTGATCCAGCCATTGAGCGCTGCTTCATCTCGTATGTCGCTCTGATCACCAAACACAAAACCGAGGGTTGGAGCCATCCCTCCGTTGTAGGAGGTCATCCCCAAATAAGATGTTCCCGGCAAATAACCAGGTAAAAGGGTTCCGTTGGATTCACTGTAGCTCAGGTTCCCGTTTTTAACCATCATCAATACGCGAAGGGCCGCTTTTCCGAGCTCGAGTTTGTTCTCTTCTTCTTCCTCTTCTTCGGCTTGGTCAGGATCCGGCTGGCGCCTTGATGGACGACGTTGTTGTTGCCCTCTTCCATTCGGTTGGGCAGCTCGTTTTAGGAAGCCCACTTTATTGTACAACTGAGTAAAATTAAGCTGCACATTCCATTGTTGCGTATTGCTATTTTGAATGGTATTTCCAAAGCTCAATCGAGTGATGGACGCCGTGCTCCAATCGTAATTACTCGTATACCGATACGTCACGTTTGTCCAATCGGTGATCGGCAACATATTCACCGGTAGGTTCCAGTTGAAATTAAGCGTTTGGTGGAAACGGGTAGAACGTCCTCCATTCCAAAAATTCGTCCAAATACTGTCGCGAGCGCTATCGTCTATCGCACCTTCGGGTTCATCGATCCGATTATTGGAAATCGCCGAATAATCAATTTTGATATTCTTGGTTAAATCGTACTTCAAGTCATAAACACGATCCATTGTAAATGCCTTGTTAAAGTTGGGCTCAATGAGCAGCAAGGCATCGGTGTTGTTCCGTAGTTTCGTTTCCGAGTAATCGCGGCGAACATTGGTCTGAAAGGCAAAGCGACTCGGCAAGTAATAGAAATTCGCCTCACTCAATATCCGGAGCCACTGAGAACTTCGGAAAGCCGATACATTTTTGAAGGGTCGAACATTTTGAGGTCGCGAATTGAAATTATATGCGAGCTGACCCTGGGTGTTTTTCATTACCGAATACTCGGTATTTACATCACGATGGAACGTTTCGTTATATGAATAGGTAACCGAGAAGTTTTCGATATCCCACGGCATTTCCTTTTTCGGTGCCGATTGGGTAGGAGCTCCGGGACCTCTCGGAACTCCAGGTCCGGCCGGAGGCCGATTATTATTCCCCATCACGCGCTCCTTGCGAACATTCGTGAAGTTAATACTGGAACGACGTGTATAATCTTGAATAATTCCTTTTAACGAATCTTTTTCTTGTTGGGTATCCAAAGCGTCATAGGCTTCGGGAGTTTCAATATCCGGGTCCAATTCGTTAAACATCGGATTGGCAATTCGTTCTCCATATCCAAAATACATGGGAATACGAATACCCGAGTTTCCAAAGAATTGACCGAGGTTTAAGTTGGTTTGTAGATTGTATTCAAAAATCTCCTCCTTGTTTCGGTCTTGAACCGCTTTATCAATACCACCAAAGCCAACGGTGCTGTAACTTCCCGATAGAGAAACCGTTCCAAAATCGGCCAATTTTGCCACCGCCCGCATGGTTGCCGCGTATCCTCCTCGCTGATCAAAGTCTGTAAGGCGAAGCTCATTAAACCAAAATTCTGCACACTTACCCAAACCGTCATCTGGGTCCATAGCTCCGAGCTTTTTGGGATTCCGCATACCCAGCATGATCGTTCGCACATTACTCAAGTTCGGATTTCCAACTACCGTAATTCGGTGTCCCTTGGCGTTAATTACAGTGAAAGGGGTCGTTAAATTCACATCAGGGTTACCAATCATGGCGTCGTTTCGCGCCAATTTCGCCTGCTTAACTTCACTAAAGTCAAAATCAAATTCATTGGATTGGGGCCAAATGGCGTTGGGATCGGAAGTCCCCCAAGGAGTTACTTTTACGGGGATTTCATATTCGTAGTAGTTTTCCGTGAAATCGGATCCTAAACGCATAAATGAAGTAAGGTCTCCATCTTGTAAGTCATCGGCAGCCCCTGCACTTTCGGCATGTACGAACATTTTTATGCGATTGTAGTTCCGCATATCCATGTCTAAGTTCTTGAAGGTAGCACGCGCGTCACCATCTTCTAATTCACAAACGGCTAAGCTGATCGACTGCTCATTCTGGGCCTGAAGGTTGGTGGTGCCAAATAAGATTTGACGCTCAATTCCGGGAGGAATAACATAAGGTATCGGAACCCTCTGCCCATTCTCTTCCAGGTTTACCGCGGTTAAATCGAAAATAGTATTGTCGTCCGAATCGTCATCGAGATCTTCTCCGGGTACCGCCAAGTTATCGGTAAACCTCCTCCAGTCGCTTCGAACGAATTCGAGTCGTGCAAAACGCATGATCAGTGGTTCGTCAAAACCAGTGTAGAACATACGCATAAAACGGATCGAGCGGAAATCGAATATATTTCCGACCACCTTTTCCGGTTCGAAGATGGGCACTTTAAACTGGTACCACGTTACTTCATCCGTTTGACCATTTTGAAGTTTCACAGAAGCAGTGACCTCATCGGTAATGTAGTTTTGACCGACCACCATATCTTCGGGTCGAATACTAATCCGATACTGATAGTAAGCCTCCGTTTTACTCAGCGTTTGATCTTGATTAATATCCTCAACATCTGGGAGCGTTGTAGAGGCTGTGGGATACGGCTCAATACTGGTCCCTACAGGAGAGTTCCCTTGCGTATTATTGTACTGTTTGTAACGATCGAGAATAGATACTTCATCGGCATCGTAATCGGAACCTCGGTAATAATGGTAGTTATCGTTTCCGGGATCATCGACCGCCTGCTGGTAGGCTCCAGATCCAACGCCAAAAACTGTTTGAACTCGATCGATATACGACGGCGAGCCCGATTGGTTATTAAAAGGCCATGATGCCTCAAGGGCATCATTTAATCCATCCAATCCGATATCTTGAAGTTCACGGGCTGCAGGGTCATTCGCAAAGGCATTCACAATAGACTGGCTCGTAGGAACATGACCCCAAGCTGTACTATCTACATTTTCGATCACATTCGTTTCGGGCAAACCATTTTCAAAGGCTTTTCTATTATCGCGCAGAATATCTTCAGAAATATTCCCCAGGTTAATGTACAGATCCCCTCCCGCCATATTGGGTTCATAAACAAACGGATCGAGCACCCACATTTGGATGAATTCAATATTCGCCGTTTCGAAATTTGACTGCGTGATATCGCGCATAATCCCTCCCCATCGAGTACGGGGTTGCGCTAAGGAACCGTCGGGGTTTAATCCGGCCGAGTAGGCCGAACCGTCTACCTCAAAATTATAAGGCCCTCTTTCACTTGGATAAAAGGCCATATTCAAGATCGCCATATTGGTAGGCTGACCGTTCGGGATATCTTTTGCTGGAAAAAGCTCGGTGATAAGGACCTCGCGAACAAAGTGGTTCGACTGCTGGTCCGGATCGTTGCGAATGTGATCGGGGGTAAGCGTATTGTTTTGGTGGAAAAGCGGGTCAATTACATACCAGGCTAATTTCGCTCGATTGTATCCATAGGCTTGGTCGTTGCTTAAATTAGCCTCTGGGAATAAGTCATCTTGACCTTGCGGAGTAGACGATATTTGCCATTGGGTGACCGTTCGGATATCAATAGTTGTTTGGCTATTTTCAAAATCGTCGATATAACTGGTTCCGTTCCCGTCAATTTTAATACCCTTCGGCGAACCCGGAATCAATTGAGCAAATTCACCGGTTACATTAATGGTCGATTTCGCATTTGTACTGATCCCCGGAAGGGCATCTACCATGCGCGTTAAAAATCTCGACTCCTTCGTGAAGTTTCCATTCAATCCCCAAATCGTATTGTTGATTGGCTCGTCACCCATGTTCACTTTTTGGGTAAGAGGTCGTTCTCCTAAATTTAGAATGGTACCTCCGAGCATTAAGTCATCACTAACCTCATAATCAACATGGGTTCCCATGAATCGCTTGGCCTGAAAATTAAAAAGTGAATTGTTCTCCAAACTAATTTGAATCGGTGTTCCTGAATTCAAAAGTCCTTCATCAATAATCTTTACCCGACCTAAATTATAGTCTACCGTATAATGAACGTTTTCCACCAACTGTTGTCCACCGGCGGTTACGGTGACCGATCCTTGGGGAACGTTCATGGCATTTAGCGGGATTTCCGATGAACTGCTCGATCGATAACTTCCCCTAAAAATGAATTTGTTGTGAACGGCGTCTTGTTGCGCAACGAACTTTGTACTGTCGTATAGTTGCTGATATACATACCGATCTGCGAGCTCTTCTTCTCCGGGAGCGAATTGGCTTCGGAGGTGTTCACCAAAGGGTTCTACTACTGGGAAGAATATTCGCCCATTATTTGGGTTAATGGTGATTCCGGGAACAAAGTCATATTCACCATCAGGCTGCGGGTCATTATTGTTGTTCAGCTTATCTACATTCAACACGCGGAGCAGGATTTCCGTGCTCAAACTTCCTTCCGGAATAAAATTCATGGGCTGACCCGTCGCATCGTTCGCATAAAGCACATCGAGTCGGAAATCTTGTCTGTTGACTTGGAACGCCCCAATGGAATAAACGTTCTTCATCATAAGGTCCCACATGGGTAGGTTGACCGCAACAATCGTACTTTTCAACATCTTCACCATGAGCGCTTGCGGCGCATCGAT
>ENA-OUOG01000753-OUOG01000753.1-marine-metagenome-genome-assembly--contig:-NODE-753-length-41015-cov-5.549905_pt1 | contig 41015 bp, 23 predicted proteins | sample MGYA00248635_ERZ508505 | MGnify/ENA primary metagenome ERZ508505 (study PRJEB26176, sample SAMN06267871) | marine metagenome | isolation source: Saanich Inlet, British Columbia, Canada | place: Pacific... | reverse complement strand
CAATCACGACGCGGTGGCGCGAATGCTGCGTGATGCGGGCGCGAGACTCGGAGCCGGCACGGTCATCTAGCAAATACTACTACGTAGTCTACGATAAAAAGAATGAAGAACGAGACTTGTCTTCTACGGACCTTCTCACCGCCTTCGGCTGGCCCCCTTCGGTTTCCCCCGCGCGGAGTGGCGTCGTACGTCCTCGTCGCTCTCGCTCTCGTCCTCCGCGGAAGCCTCCGATTCGCTCTTCTCCGAGTCGGAGGCTTCCGGGTACGGCGCGAACGTCCGAAAAGGCCACGAAGAGGCTTTTTCGTTTTTGTCGCCGTCGTTCGCGGCGGCGCCGGCGCCGCTCCGTTTACGTCTCGCCGCCGACGAAGACCCGTCGCGTTTGGTCGCCGCCGCCAGAGCGGCGTCGCGGCGCTTCACCTCCGGGCTCGGAAAAGGGTCCGCCGAGAGACGAACGGCCACGCGGTCCGATGCGTCCGGCGTTCGGTCAGCACCCTTCGCGTCACCCTTCGCACTCGGAGCAGTTCGGAGCAGTTTGAGCGCCTCGTTCACGGCGGCGTCCAACTGCGGGTCCTCGCCTCGGAGGTGCGCGGAGGGCGAGACTACGACGCACACGTCGGGGACGACGCCGTAATTCTCGATGCGGTTCCCGGGTCTTTTTTTATCCGAAGCATTTTCCTCCTCCTCGAACGCGACGACGTTCTGCGACGGGAACGACACGTACCCCCCATCAACCAGTCGGGCGCCTCCGCCGGCGACGGTGAGCAAACCGCCCCAGGTTCGATTCCCGACGATGGGGCCGAGTTTGGTTCTCCGAAACGCGTGCGCGGCGAGCTCGGCGTCCGACCCGGTGTCTTGGTCCACCAGCGTCACCACGAACCCGGACGCGTGCGAAGGGTACGCCGTGGGTGCGCCTCTTCTCGGAACGTCGAACGCCAGCGGCCTCTGCGCGAGCTTCGCCAAGATCAACTCCGAGATGTGTCCGCCGCAGTTTCCCCGCAAATCCACCACTAACGCTTTTTTTTTGCTTTCTTTTGGAAACCTGCGCCAAAACTCGCCGTACCCGAAGCGCTCCATGTCGGGGACGTGCAGGTAGCCGACTTTAGAGTCTGAAAGTTCTGAAACTCTGTCGTGCCTTGACTGCACGAGATCTTTGTACCGCGCGTCCAGCTCGCTGTGCATCGCGCGCACGCGGACGGTCACGACCGAACCGGGAGCGCGTCGCGCGTCGGGCTTCGCGGCGGACGGGTTGGGCGTGAACTTGGGGTGCGTCATCGTCGCCTTCGCTTTCGCTTTTTTTTTCGTCGCCGCTTTCTTCGCCGAAAGCTCGTCCTTCTTCTTCTTCCCGTCGGAGACGCGCAAGTCGCGCATCGCGTTTCGAACGTCTTCTTCGTCACCGTCCGCGACGCGGAACGTCAGCGAAACCTCCTTCCCCCCCAAGCCGACGAGCGCCTCGGAGACGCCGCGCGTTTTGGTTAAACGACGGCCGTTGATCTTCAACAAAACGTCACCGACGTTTACGTTCACGCCGGGTTTCACGAGCGCGCCCCCCGCGAGCGCGTCCCAGGCGTCTCCTTTAACAAGCCGCGTGATGCGGTACCCCGAAGAGGAACAGTCTTCGGTAAGGCCCGGGTCCCACACGGCGTCGCACCCCAAACGCCCGGGCGTCGCGTTTAAGCGTCGGCGGGTCTCGCCGACGGCGTCGCCGACGCCGACGGCGACGTGGCTGGACCTTAGCTCGGCGCTCAGCTCATTGAAAACGTCGTTCACCTCCGAGCGCGCCGCGGCTCGCGGCAACACATTAAACGCGTACCTTTTTAAACACTCCGTCCAACGCGCGACGTGGTTCGAGTCGTTGTTACCGACTCCGTTTTCGAGGGAGGCGTCGCCGGGCGCCATGCTCTCGGTCCACCACTCGTCCCGTAACACGCGCCACGCCTCGCAGAGCATCTGCGTCCACTCCGCGCGCGGACGCACGACGATCTGGTCTAACCGCGATTCGAGGTCTATCAAGCCGGACCGCCGGTCGAACGCGTCTTGATCCACCTCCTCGCCGTCGCTGTCCTCGTCGTCCGGTTTCACTCCCGCTTTGTAGCACCGGTACTCGTCCGCGTAGCCGCTTTGATTTCGAACGCGAAGCAACACGCATCGGCGGTCCATCGACAAAAACGCGTCTTTCACGCCTTCCTCGATCAAGACTGACGATTTTAAAGTCGTCATGTCGAACTTAAGAAGCGCGCCGCCCAGGGAAGAGACGCCGTCCTCGTCATCCTCGGAGCCGTCGTCGGATTCGCCGGCGTAGTAAGGCGCGTCGAGCCCGACGCGGCCCGGCCGTCGACTCGGGAACCGAACGACGCAAAACTTTTCGTCATCCAAACCGATGATCTTCGCGTATCGACCGGCGGGCATGGGTAAGGAAACGACGCGGTCGAAGATGCCGTCGAAATCGATGTCGATCGGAGGAGGCGCGTCGGAGTTCTCGTCGGAAGAAGAGCTCCCGTCGTCGTCGCTGTCGCTCGTCTCGTACTCGTCGTCGGAAGAAGACGAGCTCCCGTCGTGCGGCGGGCGAAGCGCTCGTAACAGCGGGTTCCGCACGTCTTTTCTCAGCGCGACGCAGTGCGGTTTCTCCGAGCCGTGGAAACTCAAACCGAAGCGCGCGGCGTCGTACGCGGGCTCGAGCTCGCGCGACGAAAGGAAGTACAAATAGTCACCAGCGGGGTCCCAAGCCGGGGACGAGTCGCTCAGAATCGGTTTCGTGACGTCCCGCGCGACGCCCGTTCGGACGTCCAAAACGCGCACCAAACAAACCTCGGCGCTCTCGTGCCACGTGTACGCGAGCCAGCACCCGCACGGCGACCACACAACGTGCCGTATGCCCCCCGACTCGGGCGAGACGTCCGCGAGGCGCACCACCGGCACGCCGTGATGTTCATGCGCCGAGGAAGCGTTCGCGGAGGAGGCTTTCTTCCCGTGCCCGGTGTCGCAGTCCACGACGAGGAGCTCGGCGCGGTGGTTCACCACCGCTAACAGAGACGACTCGGGCGACGCCGCCAAAGTGACGGGTCTCCCTAAAACCGCGGGCGGTATATTAAGGGCAACGGCGTCTTTGCTTCCGTCTTCCCAGTGGATCTCTACGTCGTCCTCCCCGTTCGCGTCTCGAACCACCGCGACTCGAGTCGCGTCCCACAGATACGCGCACATCCGTGCGCGAGGCGCGTACGAGGTACTCCCGGAACGGCTCGAACCGCCGGTCGCGATGTCGAACAGCGCGTCGCTTCCCGGCGGCGCGGTCGTTTGGTCGGCGAGCGCGCTTTTCGTCGGCGGCGGCGGCTCGAGCTCGATCGCGGGTCCGTCCCAGAGCCCCATGGCGAACGCGCGGCCGCGCGCGGTCGCGACCACGGTCAGACCCTCCGGGTGCAGCGTCACGTCGTCCACGTACTCGTCGGGGCTCTCCAGGCGGAAACGCTCGCACTGCGCCTCGGCGCCCCGCCACTCAATCGGGATCTCGCGACCGGCGACGGTTTTATTTACGTCGTCGTTCGCGTCTTCGTCGATCGAGACGTCCAGGACGGACGAGAACAGACGCCCGCCGCTGGCGTACACCGCGGTGACTTTTGAGTCACCGCGCGCGACGGCGGCGGCGTCGAGCGCGGGGTGCCGCACGCAAAAGTCGCGCCGGCTCGTGTGCTTGACGAGGGTCACGCGGATCGGCGAGTCTTCGCTTCTGACGTTTTCGCTTTCATCCTCCGTCGCCGCCTCCTCGGTCGGCGGCGGAACCCGAAACGAACACAGGTTGGCGCGTCCGGATCCGTCATCCACGACGAGCACCACGACGTCTCGCGACGCCCACGCGGCGTCGCCGACGTTGAACAGAGGCGATGTTTGTTCGTCGACGCGATTTCCGCCCTCGCCGAAGGAAAAAACTTTTTCGTCGCCCCGTCGGAACCCGTCGATCTGAACCCTTCGAAAGGCGTTCGCGCCGTTCAGGTCGAGCCAGAGCTCACCGCACGCGCCGCCTTTGTACCCCTTCCAGTGTCTCGTCGCGGGGTCCCGCGCGTCGCGCCCGAGCATGCGACCGGCGCAGCCCGGGCGGAACGACGCGGCGTTCGCCGGGCCCAGTCTGAGACGGCTCGGCTCGGAGGCGCCCACTATCGTTCGATGTTTCTTTTCCCCCTCCTCCTCGAGCTCTTCCCACACGATCTGCACCGCCCACAGCTCCTGCGCGTCCACGAACTGCGCCGAAGCTGAGCTCGCGAATAAAAGCGACTCGCCGTCCGGGGTCCAGCACGCGACGCGCGCGCTCTCCGCTCCGGAACCCGTTAATTTAATCGCCGCGCCCCCCTTGCTGTGCACCACGTACACCTCCTCGCACTCGTCCTCCGCGACGGTGAACGCGATATACGTGCCGCAGGGGGAGAAGACGGGCGCGCGCGCGGGTCCGGGCGTGTCCGTGAGCCGGCGGGGCAAGCCGCCGAGGTTGACGTCGACGGAGTGGAGGTCATCCTCGCACACGAACACCAAGAGGTTCCCGTGCAGCGCGGGCCACCGGAAGTACCCCTTCGATCGCGCGCCGTCCGACCTCGGCATCGGCGCGGCGACGATTTCGTCGGCGTCCTCGCTCGACGCCTCCGCGGGCTCGACGAGGTCGGACGACGACGACCGGACGGCGCGCCGAGCGGGTCGACGAAGCGTGCGACTTTTCACGACACCGCCGCGCGGATGACACTCGGACGGCTGCGCCGAGAGGTTCCCCCGACTCGCGAGGAGGCCCGCGTGCCTGTTTCCGGTCCCGAGCCCGAAGCGCGTTCCCGACGACACGCAGCGCGTCGGCGCGGCGGCACGCATGTACGTGCTCGCGGGACGGGCGCGAGCGGGTCTGACGACAGGGGGGCGCCGCGATGCATCATCGCGGAAAAGGTTTTAGGTTTGGGACGGCCGGTGGCGTCGTGGACGAAATTCTGGTGCCCAGTTTGGCGGGCCGGCTGCCAAAACTCTTTACGAAACGGCGTCGGGAATACGTCGACGAGTCTTTGGACTACGTAGTACCTTAAGGTATAAAATGAATCACCCTCTCTCCTACCTCCACCTACCTCCACGGCGCCGTGGCGTGCGCGAAGTACGCGGTCGACGGCACGGTGAACGCGCTCGTGTCTGGATCGAACACTAAATCGTCACCGGCGGTTCGCACTAAGAGCGCCTCGAACGTCTCCAGAAACGTTTGGTAAAAAAACCCGTCGGCCACCAAACGCATCTCGTCCAGAAACGACAGATTCTCGACGCACGCTTGTAGAGCGCGCTCGAGATTTTCAAACCGCGCGTGACCGGCTGTTTCGACCGCGGCGTCCGGCGCGTCGAACCCAGCTTTTATCAACATCCGCTCGAGTTTGTCCAGCGCACGAGCGTTTTCGTCGTCACCGCCTGGCTCGACGAAATCAAACGGTTTACCGAAGTGTGTAAAGGTTTCCGTCTTGGCGTCGACCAGCCATTTGTCGGACATCGCTTTTTTCGCTTCCATGAGATCGATCGTCTCGACCGTCGCCAAATACGCGGCGTAGAACAGAGGGTGATTCTTCTCGCTCAAAGGCGCCCACACGGAACACACGAACGTGCCTCCGGGTACGAGCGTCTCGCGAACGCGTGAAAGCGCGGTCTCTTTATCCTTAAAGTGATTCAAGCCAAACGCGCAGTACGCGCGCGCGAATTGTTTTTTTCGGGATTCGTGCCACGGCGCGTCCGCGTCGCACGCATCCGCCCACGCGAAAGATACCTCGACGCTTTTATGAGTAGCGCTTTTAGTAGCGGCGTCCATCGTGTTCGTGTTGTTCGTCTCCTCTCGAAACAGTCTCGAAGTCTCGCGCGCCTTTTCCAGCGCGCGTCTGTTGTTGTCCAGCCCGAGCACGGACGCCGTTTGCCCCGCCCCGGGGCCGGCGCCGGGGGGTGGCCCCCAGATCTTCGCCTCCTCGATGGCGTCCGCGACGACGAACGCGCACGTGCCCTCTCCGCAGGCGAGGTCCAGCGTTTTGTCCGTGGACGAGGGCTGCGAGAGCTCCACCAGCGCCAAAGACCAGGGCCGCGAGATCGCGGCCCCGAAGCTGCCGGGAGGCAGAGGGGACGCGGAGTGTGCTTTTCCCGGGGCCTTTGCGATTTCGGACGACGCGTTCGCGGCGACGGACGAACGGCCGCGGGACACGCCTTGCGCGAGACGCGCCAGGGTTTGTCCCGCGCCGCGCCGCGACGAACGCGCGAGCGCGGGGACGAACGACGCCATCGAACGACGTCTACCGGGTCGTTGTCGTCGCGCTCGGGAGCGCGGAACCGCGCGCGCGCGCGAGTGACGATCGACGCTGAAGACGGCACCGCCGAGGCGCTCTTACGGATCTGATCGCCAGTGCCGACACGTGGCGCGGTGCCGAAACGTCATCGGCAGTCGCGTTTATCTCGCCGGTCACGCCACAGCGTCGCCGCGCGCGACGACGCGACGGCCGCCGCGCGAGGGGATCGCGCATGTCCCGCACGTCGCTCGCCTCCGCGCAGGCCAAATGCGCGGGCCCGGCTTTTTCCAAGTGCGCGCGTCGGCTCCGCCGGCGCGTCGCCGCTCCCCGCGTTGCCGGGCGAGGCGGATCGTCGCGCGTCGGAATCTCCGTTTCGATCGTCGTCGCCGCCTCGGACCGGTTCAGCGGGGGCGCCCCACCCCCCAACCGCCTGGACGAGCAGGCGGCTCGCGACCGCGTTTTTAGACTCGCTTCGGAAACTGCCGGCGGGCGGGGCGCGATGGAGGCCATCCAGGGATGTTTGACATCCATGCCCGGCATGACCAACCACCGTTTGATGCTGTTTCGCCACCCATCGTTGAAGTGCCCTTTAGACACCGTGGCGCTCAACTTAGTGGAACCGCGGTGGGTCGTGGCGTTCGACGCCATCGCGAACGCGCCCAAACGCCCTGGTGATCCGCCGTTTTGCTTCGGAATAACGCACCCCGCGTGCGTTCCCCCTACGACGCCTCCGGGGGAAGACGTCGTCGCGCCCAAACCCGGCGACGTCGGATTGGTGTGCCAGGTGGACGACGTGTACCACGACAACAAAACGGAGAGAATGTACGTCACGAGCCGCGTGGTGGGAAGGTTTGAAATCGACCGATTAGTCGGAGAACACCCGTTCTTCGTCGCGGAGACCGCAAGGCTTACCGACGAACTTACCGCGGGCTCAGACCCTGACATAGAAGACCCGGAAGGTTTAAAAGCGTTGGCGGAGGAGGAGCTGCGCGTGTGGCGGTTACTGGAGACGCTCGAGTCTTTGTCCAAAAAGACCAACGAGGAAGTCTTCGGCGGTGGCCCGGCGATCGATTACGACGCCAAACGGTTTTCGCCCGTCAAAGCGGCGCGGCCGGCGTGGGACGAAAACCCGCCTTCCGAGTCGGAACGACCGGAGATGTTCTCGTGGGCGGTTGTTCGAAGACTGAACCTAGACAAACGTCAGCACTTGGACGCCGTGCGCACGACGTACACGACGGCGCGGTTAGCGCAGTGCGCGGACGCGTTGCAGGAGGGGGTGGATTACCTCGCCGCCGTCGCCGCGCTGCGAGACGCGGAGGATGATCCATCGGAGGAGTAACATACTTTAAGTAATGCGTACGAGGCGTGTGGGACACGGAACAGTTCCGTGTCTCTCTCCAGAGAGCTCTTGAGAAATTTCAGGGGACGCGCGTTTTTGGACGCGTGAGGACGTCCACGACGACAAAGAGGCGCGTACCCTTTTAATGACGTGTTTTTTGATGACAGTATGCGTGCAAGTAGTCATTTAAGCGTTACCGACGCAAACGCGCGACATGATAAGCCTTATTAACGACGTCACTAAGATATTCAACTACTACGCGTTCGCGGGCGGGTAGAATTTCCTGTAGAGCGCCACCATTTTATCCGGGTCGGCGCCGCAGTACCACGAGACGCCGATCAGGAAGTGCGTCAGAGTGGCTTTGAAGTTTCCCAAACCCTCGATTCTTCGGCCAGAAGTGGTCACCGCGCGGTTCACCAAAACGATCCGGCCGCGATCACTTCCAGCCGCTTTTGAGGAAAGTGAAGTCTTGCGGAACCGTTTTTTTTTCGCGTCGTCCGTCACTTCCCACTTCCCGCGGCACGTCAGCGGCGCACACCTCGCGGCGCCCTCGAAGCGTTCGGCCGTCCCTTCCGCGACGAAGTTGGACCCGCGCGTCCAGCCGCTCTCGTGCATCCGGACGCACAGGTCGGCGTCCTCCATGATGGGCAACGACTCGTCGAAGCCTCCGACGGATTTGAAACACGCCGCGTCGACGAACATGGCTTGGTCGCCGAACAGACACCTTAAACCTCGAGCGAAAGAAACCGGTCGGAGTAACAACGGCGCGTAATACGTCTTCAGCACGTTGTGCAGGCTCATGCCCCAAAACGTCTTTTCTGAGGTTTCGATCAACGACACGAACCCGCCGACGACGATCCGTCGATCGCGTTTGAGCGTCGCGCGAACGACGTCGACGACGTCGCTCGGGACGAACGTGTCGGCGTGCAGGAAAAAAAATACGTCGCCGCCGGCGACGTCCGCGCCGGCGTTCATCTGCGTCGACCGACCGCGTTTCGAACGCACGACCAAAAACTCGGGGAACTTCGTGTGTACGATTCGTTCCGTGTCGTCCTCGCTGTCTCCGACGCACACGATCACCTCGTGCGCTTTCGGTTCGAGCGACGCGACGCGCGTCAAAATAGATTCGATGGTCGCCGCCTCGTTCAACGCGGGGACGATGACGCTCACCGTCTTTTCGTCGTTCGTCGGTCGCGCGATCGCGTCGTCGTCACGGTCGTCGTCACGATTCGACAAGGCGGCGTCGCCCGAGAACGTGGGCGCGGCGAGCGCGACGAGACTGAATACCCACACGGCGCGTCGTCCGTCGTCGGATTCGTCGCCGTCGTCGTCGGATTCGTCACCGCCATCGTCGTCGTCTCCGCCGTCGTCGCCTCCGCCGCCTCCGCCGTCGCCGTCGCGAGCGCCCTCGCGAGGAGAAGGCGTCGCCTCCGCGGACGCGTCGCGGGCACCGCCGCGGGCGCGGGCACCGCGCGACGCGCGAACGACGCCTCGCGTCTCCGCGGACGCCGCGACGACCCCTCCTCGCGCGTGCCGATGCGCGACGCGCGCGGCGGTCGTCCACCGCACGGCGGGTCTCGGGCAGCGCGCCCCCGCGACGGCCGAGGGCGATGCCCTCGCGGTCGCCCCACGCGCTCGCGTCGCCGGCGCCGCCGGCGCCGCGCGCGTCGCGCACCACATCCGAGCACACCCAGAGGAGTGCGACGGGAGACCGCGATGACACGTGGAAAAGGAAAGGCTCTCCGCGTCTCGGAGCCGGAGTGCCGCGAATCTCCGGCTTGACTTGGCCGTTGGAGCCGTTAAAAACTTTCCCGCGACGCGAATAAAAACGTTTTCCGTCTCTCGGAGGGGTCGAGTCGTGGCTCTTCCTTTACGCGCTCGTCACACGGTCGCGCACGGAGCACATCCCGCGCGGTACCAAGCACGCGTCACCGCACGCGTCGCCGCACGTCGCACGGACCTCCACGCGACCCTCTCTCCGAAAGAGACGCGCGCGGAGGTCTTTCCTCTCGGCGCGGATCTTCTTCTTGTTGACGGCACCTCCTCTCGACCGAAACCATGTACGTCGAGGAGGTGTGCATCGATGGGTTCAAGTCCTACGCGCAGCGCACGGTCGTGCCCGCGTTCGACCCCCTGTTCAACGCCATCACCGGCCTGAACGGCTCCGGCAAGAGTAACATCCTGGACGCCATCTGCTTCGTGCTGGGGATCACCAACCTCTCGCAGGCACGTGCTACGACGAGCGCCCCCCGAACGCCACCGAGACGTTTCACTTTTGTTCCCCTCTCCGAATTCGCGTTTTCCCCAGACTGCGCAGACACGCGACGTCAGTTTTTTTTCTTTTTTTTGCACTTCGTTCGCGTCGCTGACGAAAAAACCAAACCTCATCCGCCTTCGTCTCCGGCTTCCGCGCTCCCTCGTTCAAACACGAAACGACCCGATGTATATATAGGTTCGCGCGGCTTCTTTGCAGGAGCTGGTGTACAAGCAAGGCCAAGCGGGCGTGACGAAAGCCTCCGTGAGCATCGTGTTCAACAACGACGACCGATCGCGGTCGCCCGTCGGGTACGAACACTGCGACCGCATCACGGTGACGAGGCAAATAGTCATCGGAGGAAGGAACAAGTACCTGATTAACGGCCAGACCGCGCAACCGACTCGGGTGCAGAACTTGTTCCACTCCGTGCAGCTCAACGTGAACAACCCGCACTTCCTGATCATGCAAGGCCGAATCACGAAGGTTTTAAACATGAAGCCCCCCGAGATTCTCTCCATGCTCGAGGAAGCCGCCGGCACGCGCATGTACGAGTCCAAGAAAGAAGCCGCTTTAAAGACTCTGGACAAGAAACAAACGAAAGTTGACGAGATCGATAAGCTGTTAGAGGAGGAGATTTTACCCACCATCGACAAGTTACGGAAAGAACGAGGCGAATACATGAAGTGGGCGGCGGGGAACGACGCGCTCGAGCGCCTTCGTCGGTTTTGCGTCGCGCACGAATTCGTGTCGCTCAACGACGAACTTCGCGGCCGAGCCGAGACGACTAAGAAGTTGCGCGACGAGTCCGACGCGCTGGACGCGCGCGCCGCGGACAGAGACGTCGAGACGAACGCGTTGTTACAAGAACAGCGCGCGCTGGAGACTGAGCAGTCGAACAACGACCAAAACGGCGAAACCGCGCGTTTGGCGGAGGAGGTTTCGGCCATGACCAAGTCCCTGGTCAAGGAGCGCGCCGCGCTGGAGCACAAAACGAGCGCGGTCGACGCCGAGCGGGCCACCGCGGCTCGTCTGCGCGAGCAGCAGTCGCAACACGAGTCAGAGGCTGCCAAGGAGGAGGAGCGGCTGAAGGCGCTCGAGGCGTCGCACGTTTTGGTGACGGACGCCGAAACCGCCGCCGTCGCGGCGTTCGAAAAGGCTGAGCTCACTTTGCGCGGCGTGCAAAGCGGTACCGGCGCGGGCGGCGACGGGAACAAATCTCTGCAGACGCAGCTCGCCGAGTCCCGGGCGTCCGTCGCGGAACTGGAGGCCAAGGGCAAGAACGCGTCCATGCGCAAGAAGCACTGCGAGAAGGAACTCGTGTCTTTGAAGAAGAAGCTCGAGGCGACGGAGAAGAAGGGCTCCAAGTTACAGGAGGCTTTGCGTTGCGCGGAGGCGGATTTCGAAGCGGCCAAAAAAGCGCACGAGGCGCACCCCGGCTTCGCCGCGGCGAGTGACTTGTCCACGCTCGAGTCCGAGGCGGAGACGGCGGAGTGCGTTCTGAGGGATGCGCAAGAGAAGGTGGACGTTTTGAACGGCCAACTCGCGGGTTTGGATTTCAAATTCGCCGACCCCGAGGCGAAGTTTGACCGCCGCCGCGTGAAGGGCGTCGTGGCAAAGCTGATGCGCGTCTCCGATCCGGCGACGGCGACGGCGCTGGAGGTTGTCGCCGGCGGCAAGCTGTTCCAGGTGGTGGTGGACACCGAGGTCACCGGTAAGGCTCTTCTCGCCAAGGGCAAGCTCGCGAAACGAGTCACGATCGTCCCGCTGAACAAGATTGACGGCAGAGGCGCGACGGATAAACAATTGAGCGCCGCGAAAGACGTCTCCGGCGGAGACGCGAAATTAGCGCTTTCGTTAGTGACGTACGACGACGACGTGAAGAACGTCATGTCCTACGTCTTCGGCAAGGCTTTCGTGTGCAAGGACGCCGCCACCGCGCGTGCCGTGGCGTTCCACAAAGACGTGCTCGCCAACTGCGTGACGGTCGAGGGGGACTTATTAAACCCCTCCGGGTTGCTCACCGGGGGTAGCCGCAAGGGCGGCGCCTCCGTGCTCGCTAAGCTGCACGCGCTGCACCAAGCTGAAGTAGAGCTGGAGACGGCGGTTGAGAAACACGCCGCCGCGAAGAAGATGTACGAGTCAGCGTTGGCGTTAACGAAAGAGGCGCAAAAGTTGGAGGCTGACGTGGACCAGGCGGAGCACGCTTTTAGTCTGGCGAAAGAGAAGCTCGCCGGGTCGGAGGCGGCGGCGCTGCAGGCGTCTGTGACGGAGACGGAGTCGGCGCTCGCGAATGCGACGGCGGAGGCGGCGGAGGCGGCGGAGGCTTCGATCGCGGCCAAGTCCAAGTGCGATGAACTAAACGCAGAAATCGAGGCTTTCGCGAACGAGCGCGAGGCGCGCCTGGAACGCGCTCGCGTCGCGGTGGCCGACGCGAAGGCGGCGCTGGCGACGGCGCGTCAAAACGTGAAAGCCGCCGAGACGGAGATGTCTGAAGCCGCCGTGGCGCGCGGGTCGGCGGCGGCGGAGCGCGCGTCCATCGAGGAAACCATCGCCGCCGCGGACGAGTGCGTGACGAAGCTCGAGCACGAGCTCCTTGTCTCGAAAGCCGCCGTTGCCGAACATCAGGCTACGCTGGACGCCTTGACCTCCGCTCTGAACGCCAAACGGTCAGAGGCGGCGGCGCTGGCGAAGCGGTTCGCCGAGACGAAGAAGAAGCTCGCGTCGATTGCCAAGCGCGCCGACGCCGACGCGGTGGCTCGGAAACAGATGGAGCACAAGATGAGCCGCGCGGCGAAGGACGCCTCCGACTCGGAGACTCGTTTAGCGCGTCTGCACGAGGACCACCCGTGGATGGAAACGGAGTCGCACCTGTTCGGCGTCGCGAACGGCGAGTACGATTTCGCGACGCGCGATCCGGTCGCGGCGACGGCGGAGCTCGCGGACGCCGAGGCGACGCAGCAAACCCTCGCTAAGAAGATCAACAAGAAGGTGATCGCGATGTTCGACAAAGCCGAGTCCGAGTTCAAGGCGCTGCAGGAGAAGCGCCGGATCGTGCTGAACGACCGCGCGAAGATCGAAGCGGTCATCTCCGAGCTGGACGAGAAGAAGAAGGAGGCGTTGAAAGTCACGTGGACCAAGGTGAACGCCGACTTTGGCTCCATCTTCTCGACGCTGCTCACCTCGGCGAGCGCGAAGCTCGAGCCCCCGGAGGGCGAGAGCTTCCTCGCCGGCCTGGAGGTTCGCGTGGCGTTCGGGGGCGTCTGGAAAGAGAGCCTCACCGAGCTTTCCGGCGGGCAACGCAGTTTACTGGCGCTTTCGTTGATTTTAGCGCTGCTCCTGTTCAAGCCCGCGCCCATCTACATCCTGGACGAAGTGGACGCCGCGCTGGATCTGTCGCACACGCAAAACATCGGCCGCATGATCCGCGCGCACTTTCCGTACTCGCAGTTCATCGTCGTTTCGTTGAAGGAGGGCATGTTCAACAACGCCAACTGTATTTTCCGCACGAAGTTCGTGGACGGCGTCTCGACGGTCACGCGAACCGTCCCGGCGCTCAAGTCGTCTAACCAAAACAACGCGGACGACCTCAAAGGCGCCGCCGGCGTCAGCGACGGCGCCGCCGCCAAAGCCAGGCGCCGCGCCGCGGCGGAGGCGTCGAAGGAAAATGCCGAAAACTGATCGGGAGATGATTTTCAATCGGAACGCGCTTTAAAGCGCGTTAGGGGGCGCTCGCGGCATATGGTACATACTTTTGGATACTTTCGAACGCGACGCACTTTCGTATCCGTACGAAGTGGCGTTGTCGTGCGTAGGGGTGACGAGGAGCGTTTGGGGGACGGTTAGGGGGAGTCGTTTTGTGATGGCGACGCGACGTCCAAAAAATAATGAGAGTCTTCACTCGAGCGCCCGAAAGTGTTTCGTCAACTCTGACAGTCTGACATCAACGGTTCGAACGTTCGGTTTCGCGCGACCGAGGCGATCCGCGGCCTTTCTCGCGCACTCGCGTCGACGCGCGCGACGCGCTCCGCACCCGCCGTCTCTCCGCTCTCCCGGCGCCGTCGGCTTCGCGCCCGCCGCGATGGCCTCGATCGCGACGCAGCTGCAGCTGCTGACCGGCGACGGCGAGCTGGACGAGAGCGCCCTCGTGTCTTTCCTCGCGCGCAACGGGGCGGAGCATTGGAACCGCCACTACCGCGTCGTCGCGGTGATGGGCCCGCAGAGCTCGGGGAAGTCCACGCTCATGAACCACGTGTTCGGCACGACGTTCCGTGAGATGGACCACGAGCGCGGCCGGTCGCAGACCACGCGTGGCGTGTGGCTCGCTCGCGCCTCCAAGCCCGATTCCACCGGCGCGACGGATGCGAACCGGAAGCAACGACCGACGCTCGTGATGGATCTCGAGGGCACGGACGGGCGAGAACGAGGCGAGGACGACACCGCGTTCGAGAAGCAGACCGCGCTGTTCGCGATGGCCACCGCGGACGTGCTGATGGTGAACATGTGGTGCAACGACCTCGGCAGAGAGGTGGCTTCCGGGAAACCTCTGCTCAAGGTGGTGTTCCAGGTCAATCTCCGCCTCTTCACCCCGCGGAAAACCACGCTGCTCTTTGTGATTCGCGACAAATCCAGGACCCCCGAGGAGCGATTAAAAGAAACGCTGGTGGAAGACCTCACACGCATCTGGGACGGTATCGCCAAACCCGAACGGCACGCGAGCTCGAGTTTCACGGACTTTTTCGACGTACAGTTCGTGGCGCTGAGCCACTTCGAGCACGCGCACGAAGCGTTTCTCGCAGACGTCGACGCGATGCGAGGCGCGCATTTCGTCGACGACGACGATTCGATTAAAATGAATCCTTCGGGCGACGACGATCACAAAGACGCGAAGGTCCCCGCCTCGGGCCTTTCTGTTTCCCTGCGCGAAGCTTGGCGCGCGGTGCGCGAGAACCGAGACCTGGACTTGCCTAAACACGGCGTGATGGTGGCCACGGTGCGGTGCGAGGAGCTCGTCGACGCGCAAATGAAGAGTCTCGCGGAGGCGAACGTCGCGACGCGCCTTTTGGCCGCCGCGAAAACCGCCGACCCCGACGCGAACGCGCCATGCGGCTTGGGCGTTCAGATCCGTGACGCGTTACGTTTGCACCTCGAGGCGTACGACGAGGAGTCCAAGTTTTTCGACTCTACCATCGCGGCGAACAAGCGGCAGGGCTTAGTGCGTTTGTTGAGCGAACGTTTAGCGCCGGCGACGACGACGCGTCTCGAACGCGTCGCCGAGGCGTTGGCGAAGCGCGTCGCCGACGCGGTACAGTCGAGTCAGTCTGCGAGAAACAAAAGCGGCTCCGAAGCGACAAAGGAAAAGAGCACGTTCGCGGCGCTCAGCGACCTCGCGCTGGGTGACGCGCGCGCGCGCTGGAAGAACGCCGCGGCGGACGCCGTTCCCGGGGAGAAGTTTTCTGAGGATGGCGAAAAAACTTTAACCGCCGCGAAGGACGACGACGACGCCGAAACTCGCGAAGAAACCGAAACCGAAACCGACGCGTTCGACGCCGCCGTGCGACGCGTGTCCGTGACGTTCGAGAAGGATATCACCGCGATCGTTCACTCCGCTCGCGCCGAGCGCGTCGCCGAGACCGTGCACGGCCTGGAGCGTTTGATGGAGCGCTCGGTGTCCTCCGCGGTGGCGTCCGCGCTGGACGACGCCGCGTTCGATCTCTGGGACGGAGTCAACTCTGTCGTGCAGTTGAAACACGCACGGCACGTGAAAGACGTAAGTTCGTGCGTTGCCGAGTACGGCCTGTCTAAAGAGGAGTCACAAAAACTGCTCGCTGTCGCGTCTAAAAAAACGTTCGAGGCTGCGGATTTGAAGACGCGCGAGATGACCGATTTACAAAACGTCGTCGAGTTGATGAAGCGCGCGTTTTCGCGATGCTTCTCGAAAGATTCGCGCGGTTTGCCCAAGACGTGGCGCGCCAACGACGACGTCGCGAAGGCGAACGCGCTGGCGCAGAGAGAGGCGGCGCGCGTCCTGGCGCTCGTCGCCGTGTCGCGGCTGAGAGACCCCAACGAAGGCCAGTCGGATGGATCTGGAAACGCCGATACGCCGGAGAAGTTTGACCCGGAGAAGGAGGCGCGTTCGCACGCGAACATCGAGACCGCGCTCGTGGAGAGCCTGGTGCCCTCCCTTCCGGACTCGGACCACGGCGTGTCTCCCGGGGACGAGGGCAAAGAAGAGGTCGACCGCACGACGTCGCGAACCAATACCTCGCGGCTTCCCGTCGAGTGGGCGGAAGAGGACCCGTCTAAAGTGCTCCTCGACCCCGGCGCGTGCCGCGACGCGTGGCGCCGCTTCGAGAGCGATATCGCGTACTCGGTGAGCCAGGCGCTGGCGGCGCAGGCGGCTGCGGCGCGCGGGGGGGCGCCGAACGCGCCTGCGTGGATGTATTTGGCGCTCGTCGTCGCCGGCGCCGATGAAGCGTTCTGGCTCCTGCGCAACCCGTTCACGCTTTTGTTTTTCGTGTTATTGTTTTTCTTCCTTCGCGCGGTGTACCGCCGACTGGACGTCGAGACGGCGATGCGCATGGGTTTCGTGCCCGGGATCATGTTCCTCGCGACGCGCGTCGTGCCCGCGGTGATGCAGGTGCTGTCGCGGCTGATGGAGGAGGGAAGGGAAGCGCACGGGCTGGGTCAAGGCGCGAAGGAGGCGACGCGCGGATCGAATCGGAGCGTCGGCGCGTCGACGAAACAAAGCGACGACGAGCGTTCGCGACCGTCGTCCGAGCATCGTCCGGGGATCAGCTCGGAAGGGATGAAGCGTCGCGGCGGCGCCATGATGTACCCGACGACGGAAGGAGAGAAGTGACGTTCGTGACGTTCGTGTACGACGTGTACGATGTGTGTCGTATTTTTTACACGTATAAAAGGATGTTCTCGTTTTTTCGCGAGGTACAGTTTTGGAAAAAAGACTGAAAGACTTCACTCCTCCTCCTCGCCGCCGACGACGAGGGACTTGGCCCACGCGAAGGACTCGTCGCCGATCATCCAGAACAGCCCGAAGCCCGCGGTGGCGCCCCAGCCGGCGAGGCCGGTGAGCGTGCGCACGGGCGGGAGCATGCGCACCGGAACCGCGGCGTACATGGACTTGGGAACGAACATCTCGGCGATCTCGCGCATCGTGGGTCTGGTTTTCTTTTTCTTCTGCGGGGTGATGTGATGTGATGATGAGGAGGTTCGGACGCGGCGGAGAGGACACCGAAGAGACCGTGACGGACGGGGAGCGGTCAGTCACGTCGCGCGCGTGCGGACCGATCGCGCGCGGGCGTCCAGCGTCGAGCCCGGGCGTTCGCGGGTGGCGTCCGGGGCGCGCGGCGGAGGAACCGCGGTGCGTCGCGGTCCCCCGGGTCGATCCCCGACGGTCGGGGTTTCGCGCGCGCGTCCGCTGAAGCCGCGACGCGCTCGTCACCGGGACGCGTCCTCGGGGCCGCGAAGGGCGCGACGCGCGGCGAACGACGGCGGGCGTGGGCGCGTTCGTACCTCGGTGCGACCTCTGCGCGGCGAGCGATGGCGCGCGAGGGCGACGATCCGACGACGAGGGCCACCTCCGACTCGGCAGACACGGGGACGAGAAGATTTTTCTCGAAATTGAAAGCGTGTCGCGGAGGACTCGAGTGAAAACTGTGTTGAGCTCGAGGTCTGAAAAGTTTGGGCCGAGCCTCTCCGCGTGACGGTGGAAGGCGCGCCGCCGCGACGGAAGTCTCCCAGAGACTTGACATTGTTTCGTCTCACGTCGAACGAACCTCTACGCCTATCAGATGCACACACACCTCCACGACGCACTACTCACTACGATAGTCGTATAAAAAAGATCATCAGTCTACGCGTTGAAGATGTAGAGAGAGTTGGACGCCGCACACGCCACGACTCTTTCCGAAGGGTGCCACGCCATGTGCAAAATCTTGGTGTTGAACTCGGGCTGCGACGGCGCCGCCGATTGGCCGAGCGCCGCCGCCGCCGCCTCCGCGCTTCCTCCGACGCCGCCTCGCGAAGACGGGGACGAGGAAACAAACCGCGACGACGCCGCCGAGCCGGGAGTACTCCCTGCCGCGGAGGGTACGGCGTTCAAAGACCCGCCGCGTCGCCCGCTCGCCGCCAACTTCACCCGCCGCAACCGTTGCGGATCTTTCGTGACTTCAAACGCGTCGCTCGCGCCGGTGGCGGCGTCGAAGCTCCTGAACTGGTTCCCGTACGATCCAGTCGCGACGTGCGCGCCGTCTCCGCTGGGGCAGCACTGGAACTTGTCGAAAATCGCGTCGCTCTCGTACAGATCGCACAGCTTCGCCCGTAAGTGCTCGTGCACTTTGAACGTCGCGACCGGCGCGTTTTCGTTGCGAACGTCCCACAAACGCAAATTAAGGTAATCGCGCGATAAGATGAATCGCCCGTCGCGCGAAAACTTGACGTCGCTCACGGACGCGATGATCTCGGAGAAGAACGACCTTGAACCCGGCGCTTCAGGCGCGTCGAACATCTTCGCGTGGTTCGCGCACAGCGCGTTCTGGCGCATGTCCGCGAGTCGTATGGAGCCCTTCGAACTGGAGTACGCGAACAGATCGCACCGCGACGGGTGAAACTCCGCCGAAGTGATCACCTCGGTCAAATCCTCCATGTTCTCGGGCTTTATGTCCACCACGGTGAACGCGTCTTCCGCGGCACCGCGCTCGAGGTGCCACAAATTCACGCGTAAGTCATCCGCGCTGATGTACGTCTCGCAGTCTGAATTAACCGATAACGAATTGATGTGGTACGCGTGCGCGGCGCCGAACTGACGTCTGCACCGCGCGGAAAACACGACATCCGTCGAGACGCACGACGGCACGCGTAGGTTTTTAGCGCCGCCGAACGATGATAATAAGTCGTTTCCACCAGTAAGACGATTACCAGTAAGACCACCCACGTTCGTGTTCGTCGGCCCATGTGATAACGGTGGGGTGTCTGGGCCTAAATTTAACGCACGCCCGCGCGTCGCCGATCGCGTCGCGTCGTCGAGGTTGAAATCCGACACGCACTGCATCTGTTTCTCGAAAACCTTCCAGAGCTTGATCGTCTTGTCGTTGGTGCTTATCAGGAACCGACTGGTGTTGGCGCTCTGGTGGCACCACCGTAACGTGTTGATCTTCTCCTCGATCTCTAAACTCTTGAGGTAATCGAACTCCGGCTCGTGCGATTGGAACTCGGTCAGGTAGCGATACTCCACCGGTTCGCGAGCAGATGCGCCGTTGAGCCCGGAGGACGCTTCATCGATCTCGAATCGATCCGCCGCTCGCTCCGTCTCCGCGCGCATCGCCTCCAGCGCGCTCTTCGTCGGCCGGAGCCGCTCGAAGAGCACCACGCGACCGCCGCGGTCGCCGGTCGCGAGGTGCTCGCCGGACTTGTCAAACTCCACCGCGGAGATGATGTCGGCTGTCGAGAAAATCGTGGTGGACAATCGGATAAAAAAAGGAGGGTGGACCGCGAGACGAGCGAAAAGCGGATGTCAGCGCCCTGTCGAGGACTTTCGTAGGAGCGGGGTGGGGCGAGGGGGGCGGGCGGCCGCCGCGCGCGGCGTCTTCGCGGGGGACGCGAGCGTCGCGTCGCGGCGTGGCTCGCGCGCGATCTCCCCGCGCGCGAGCCTCGCGCCGCGCGCGTCGCGAGCGTCCAGGCGAGCGGGCGCGGTCGCGAGGCGCGCGCGCGGAGCGCGAGGCGAAAAAGCCACGGCGACTTCGCGTCTCGACACGATCACGTCGCGACGCACCATCCTGAACCTCCTCCCCCGGGGTCCTCTCCCCGAACACCTGCGAGAACCCCCAGTCCAGCTCGCCCTGGAGAGACTCACCGGCCATCGCGCCCGGACCCGGGACCCGGGACGGGCGGATCGACACGAAGGGCCGCTCCGCGCCTTCCCTAATGGGTCGCGAGACGTCCTCTTGGGTTAGGACAGGTAAGAGAAAAACCCTGCGACCTCGCACGCTCGCAGCGTCGCGACGCTCCCGTCGTCTCGAATTCGTATGTCTCGATAGTCTAGAAATTTCATTTCCGTTTCCTCGTGACTACGTACCGCTGTGCTCCTTTTCGCGAAAACGCGAATGGAAAAAAATGAAAAATCTGCAAAAATCTGCCGACCCGATTTTTTCGCAGACTACACGTCACCTTCGCGCGAAAACAGTTGTTGGTTGGTTGGAAGCGCGACGCCGCTTCGACTGTCGCGCGCGCGAGCGCACGGTTCGTTCACGAAGCCGCGAGGGACCACGACTCGAACGACCCCCACGCCGACGATGGGCGACTCCGGCGACGCGGTGTCTCGCGCCGGGTCGAGAGAGGCGTCTCTGTTCTTCTTCGGGTGCTTCCTCCTGATCCTTCTCGCGTGCCTGGCCGGGGTGTACGTCGTGCACACGTACTGGAACCGGGAGGCGAGGCAGCTGCTGGAGGAGCGGCGCCTGGAGGAGGAGCGGAACAACCCGTGGGCGATCCGCGAGCGGTACGAGCGCGGCGTGAGTTCGCGCGAGGGAAGCGCGAAGGAGGGGAGCGTCTTCGGGGGATCCATCGTGCGCGGGTTCATGTACGGCCTGTACGTGCTCAACCCGTCGGGGTCCTTCTCGTTCGGGTCGTCGCGGGTGGAGACCAACGAGAAGGAGGTCAAGGCGAGGCGGGAGGCCAAGGCGAGGGCCACCGCGGTGGTCGGGGCGCCCGCGGCGACCGCGGCGAACGCGTCGCCGAACGAAGGCGCCGACGATGGACGTTCGCCGCCCGCTTTCGACGTCGAGGCGGGTATCGTCGCCGCCGCCGAGGCGGCGAGGGACCTCGCGTCTCCTCGCGCGCCGTCGGGAGACACCTCGGGAGACACCTCGGTTCCCGACCCGTGGGCGCCGGAGACGCCCATCGGTCCCGCGCCCATAGAGGCGACCGAAGGGGGCGATTCGTCCGACCGCCGCGTCGACCGCCGATCCGGGGAGGCGCTGCTGAGACTAAACGACGCGAGGGAGTCTACTTAAATCCTTCTGATGGTGCTCTACGAACGCTAGACGTCTTCGCGACGTACGCGACGTCTTATTCTACACGGAAACGTCATATTATGTAATACATCACAGCAACCGGTCGCTCTGCGTGGGCATTCGGAAAAAGACGTTGAGCGGCGCGAGAGGCGCCGACGGCGGCGCGGGCGGCGCCGCCGGCGGCGCTACCGCCGCGTTTTCTGAAGACTCGTCGTCCTCTTCTTCGTTCGCGAGCTCCGCGGCGAGAGCGGCTTCGCGCGCGGCTCTCGCCTTGGCCTCCTGTAACACCTTTGTTTTCTCGTCGGGCAGGATGGCGGGATGCCGCATGGCGAACAATATCCCGGCGCTCGCGCCGAACTTTAAAGTGCTCGGCGAGACGATCGTGAACACCGTCTTCACCACCACCCCCAACACGATCTTGACGAAGAACCGCGTTACGACCTCGACGTACACCAGCGCCCACGCGGCGGCTAAGATGACGAGCAGGAAACCAGCCGTGACTCGCGGTTCTTCCCAGCTCAACACGCCCGCGACGCGTTCGAGCCCTCCCGCGACTTCGTCCAGTATAGATTGCGATAACGTGATCATCGCGAACACCTCGTCCATCTGCTTCTGCAGCGCCGCCAAAGGGTTGAGCGATTCCCAGCTGAAGGTTTCCTTCGGCGCCTCCGCCTTGGCCTTCTCCGCCGCGGCTTTCTCCGCCGCGCGCTTCTTCTCCAGAAGCAGCTTCTTCTGCGTCTCCTTCGCCTCGCGCTCCTCTTTAGACAGCTTCAAGAGCTCCTTCTCCTCCTCCTCTTTTGCCTTAACCGCCGCCGCCTCCTCCGCTTTTTCTTTCTCCTCGCGCTCGCGTTTTACCCGCTCCTCCTCCTCGGTGGGCGGCGCGAACGGGAGGCCCTGCGAGAGCCACTCGTCCGCCTGCGCGCGGTCGAGCACTCGTTGGTACCGCCCCGGGAACTGCGCTAAGGACCAAAGCGCGGTGGCTAACAACACGGTGGGCATGAGCATGTTGGGGTAATACACCAGGTACACGATCCAGCACTGTGTTAAAGCGGTGACAATGACCGAGTCCCACGAAAGCGCGTACGTAACAGCGGCGCCGATTTTGTCGAACCCCGCGGCGACCCTTTGAATCCTCGCCACGGAGCTCTTAATGCTCCCGATGTTCACCTCGTGCTTGGAAAACTCGAGGAGAATCTTGGAACACACCTCGTTGATCGGGGGACTCGCTTGTGCTAACCGTTTCACGAGCATCTCTTTTTGCGACTTGATCACTCGCTCGCGCTCGTCGTCCGCGAGCGGTTGCAAGTACCACTTCTCCGGCAAAAGCGGGTCGAAGTATTTCGAAGCCGCCTTGGCACCTCCGTTTTCGTAGTCAAACTGCAAACCAACCTCGAGCGTGCACGTCTTCTTGACCGCACCGCTATTCGCGTCCTGCGTCATGAGCTGGAACTTGGAACAGTACCGCACGCCGTCCTCCATGGTGCTCAGTTGGAGCTTCACTCTGCCTAAATACTTGGCGTCTTTTGCGTTCCCCTCGAAGAGCGCCACCGTGACGCGCTCGGCGGGTTCGAAAACAGGGTACCGAAGCCGCTGGTTCCATCGAGGTTTCACCGAGTGTTCGACGTTGGGCGTTCGCGTCCAGTACGGCCCGCACTTCACGACCACGTGCGTCGTCGTCGGGGTCTCCAGACCGTCAGCGCCAATAACGTCCACGGACAGACGACCGACGCGGCCGTTCGCGTCGCCGCCGTGTAAATGTTCGAAGTACTCCTCGTCCAAATACGCGCGAACCAAGATGTCGCCGTACTTCTCGCCCTTCTCGTTCGCGTCCTTGCCTTCTTTGTCCACCAAAGTGATCCACCGCTCTTCCGGCGCGTTCTTCAACCCTTTGTGTACTTTAAGCTCCGAGACTTTAAGCACGGCTTTGCCGATCAAATCATCAAAACTCGTGGCGCCGTCGTAATCGTACACTCTTAACTCCAAATCGTCGCCGTACGGTTTCGAGACTATAAAATTAAACGCGCGGTCCCACTCCGGGTCCGTCGCGTCGTCGATGTAATGCGTGGCTTGGCTCTGCTCTGGTTTAACCCCTTTCGGGTCCACTAAAGCCACTTCGCAGTACGGATCGGACCCGCCGTCGTCGTCTAAATTCATGATGTTCCGGCCTTTCTTGATCTCCACGCGCAACAACGCGGTGACGGGGTCGACGTAGTGCGCTAACGCTTTTTCGGCGTCCGCGTTTGGTTTGATGAGCGCGGGGACGCCGGCGACGCGAAACGCCTCGTCGTGCCTGTTCCCGACCCAGGTCTCCACCTCGATCGCGCCGGAGATTTGCCGTTCACCCTCCCAGAACATCAAACGCTCCTTGACGTGGTTCAGGTCGAACGATTTCGCGTCGCCGTGGTCCTTGGGCATGGAAACGAGCTTGATCCACTCGCGGCGGCGCCGCGAGGAACCGGCGGACGCCGACTGAGGCGTCCGGTTCGCCGCCACTAAAGGCTCGCGAAGCGCGGCCTTAGTAGAAGCCTTAGTGGACTTCTTAGTGAACGCCTTAGCAGACGCTTTATCGGTCGTAGATGCCTTAGTGGAGCCTTTATCGGTGGTCGTTTTCGTAACCGCGGTGGCTTGCGGCGCGTCTCCGTCGCTCACCTTGACGCCCGCCATGTTGATGGCGCAGTAGCCGATGAAATCGTTGAGCCCCCCGAAATCGCGATCGTACACCATGAGCTCAACCTCGTCCGAGTCGTCCAGCTCCTCTTTTCCCGGCGGCGCGTTGAACGTGAACGTCTCGTCCCAGTTCGGGTTCAACGTTAGCGGGATGGTTCGAGACGAAACCTCCAACCCGCGGTACCGAAGAACGACAAACGGATCGGAAGTTCCGCCGCTGTCCATCGCGAGCAGATCTCGCGCGCCGATCACGCGCACGAACAAACACCGGCTCACCACCTCTTCGCAGTCCACGGTGGGTAGACGGGGGGTGGGCGGGATCTTCGCGCCGCCCAGTCTGCTGGCGTCTTTCAAAAGTCGCTTGAGTTTCTCGTTGCCGTTCTCGTAGTAATCGGTTACGAAATCTTTTCCGCGGCGCATCAATCCGCCGACGCCCGGCGCGTACGTCCGTTCCGTCCCGTCGTCGCCGTTTCGCTTAACCCGGTCGTTCACGCTGAACCCCTCGCGTTCCGTCGAACTCAACTTGTACTTGGCGACGATCAAGTCGTACGGCTTTCTGCTCTTCGTGAACTGCAGATCCAACGTTTTGGTCTTCTTGTACTGGATCTTCAGCGTCAGCGCCGACGTCGCGTCCAGCGCGTCGAGATCCTTGCGCTTGATGCTGACGCTCGTCTTGTCCATGCCGAACATCTCAGCCTTGAACACCAGGCTGGTTTTGAACACGTGCAGCTTGCCCACCTTGGGGGTCGCGCCGCTCTCGCTGTACACGCAGTCGAAGCTGCCCAGCTCGGGCTCGGCCTTCTTGGCGCCCATCGCGCGAGAAGAGAGAAGAGCAGAAACGCCGGTGCGACGAGAGAGGCGCTCGCGCCGAGCGCGAATCCGCGAGGCTGGACGAACGGCGCGAGCTTAGGGGGCGAACGCGACGACGCGGGCGCCGACGACGCGAGACGACGGCGCTTCTCCTACGAGTGCCACGCGGTGGGCGCGCGCGGGTCGTCGTGGACGGCTCGGCGAGCGCGCTCGGCTCTACTCTCGATTCGGAGTAGTGCGTAGCGATGAGAACGCAGACTGGTTCGCATACGATTTTGGAAATGCCTTTTCCGGAAATGCTCACTGTGGTTGGCATTCGGCTTTTCTTGCGCGCATCGAGTCGACTTTGTGTCCGAGAAGGAAAGAAAAACGCTCCATGAAATGAATGCGACTCTACAACAAACACCCGACGCGACGCGCGCGAAACAAGCGTCACGCCGCCTCCTCGACGTTCTCCCCCAACTCGCGGAGCGGCGCGCGAGGCAAGCTCGTCGTTTTCGCGCGCGTCGCGCGCATCTCCGCCGCCGGCACCGGCGCCGGCGTCTTTGAATCCGACGCTCCGTCCTCCGCCGACTCCTCCGGCGCTTTTCGCGCCGCCGCCAGCGCCGTCGACGTCGCGCGCGTGGGCGTGGCGCCGCTGGGCGCATCGGCCGGGACCGAGACGGCCGCCGCCGCCGCGAGCGCGGCCGAGACGGCCGCCGCCGCCGCCGCGGAGGAACATTCGTCAACCGATTCATCCTCCGACGAACAAGAGTCGTCTCCGCTTGGACCTCGCGACGCCGCGAAAAACGCATCTCGCGCGCGCTCGAGCGATTTCGTCGCCTCCGCGCACGCCGACATCGCCGCCTCTTTCGCGCGCTCGATGTCCAACTGTGCGGACTCGAACACAACTGCGAAAGCCTCTTTTCGTTTCTCCTCTAAACGTTTCTTCTTTTCCGATCTCGCCGCCTTCTTCGCCGCTCGAGCGGCTTCCGAAAAAGCTTTTTCGAAAAGCGCGCTCGCGACTTTCGCGCGCGACGCGACGGCGTCCAGCTGATTTGAAATCGCCTCCTCGCGCGTTTCGAAACGGTCGCATCGGTCGAACAGTCTCAGCGTCTCCGAGGCGCTGCGAGAACTCAAAACGTCGTTCTTCTCCTCGGCGTCTTTTCGTCTCGCTTTTTCCTTCGCAACCTCAATCCGAGTCCGCTCCGCCAACTCCGAAGCAGCCTCGAGAGCGTCTTCGCGTTGTTTGTTCTTCTCCATCAAAGACGAGCACCGCGTCTCGGCATCGGCGACGCGCGCCTCGACATCCTCTTTCGCTCGTTCGTAAGCCTCGTTTTGCGCGAGCGTCTCCGCCAGAAGCTTCTCTTTGTCTTGAAGCGACCGCTCCAACACCGAAATCTTCTCCTCGCGTTGTTTTTTCGAACTCTGTTCCGCCGCAAACGTCTCCGGCGACACGAACACGCCGTTTTTCTCCCGCGTCGCGATTAAATCCGCGCCGAGTCGTTGCACTTCCCGCTGCAACTCGCGCACGAGTCGTATTTTCGTAACCCGCCGGTTCACCTCGGGCTTGCACCGCACGCTTCGCGCGCGCGAGGCGTACTCCGCCGTCGCCACGGTCTCTTCGACGCTCGCCACACTCGGCCCGACCGTGGCTAAAATACACGTCTTGCTTTTCCCGCCGAGCGCGTCGCGTAACAAACGCGTGAGCTTCGAGTCTCGGTACGGCACGTGCGCGAGTTTATCGACCAAAGCGGTGACGACTCTTCCTAGAGTTAACAGACTCTTGTTGATCTCGCCCGCCTCGCGGGATCGCGCGGTCGCGCCTCGCTCCGCGACGCCGCTCTTGCCGACGTTTTCCGACCCGGCGAGGTCCACCAGGTTCAACTTGCCGATCTTGATTAAGTCCTCGCCCTCCTCGTCGACGCTCGGCGAGCGCGTGGTGACCGCGATTGAAAACACGGAATGGCTCCGCGACGAGTGCTTGTTGCACAGCGTCGCGGCTTTTTTTCGTCTCCCGCTTCCCGTCTTCGCCAACCGTAACGCGTCTTGGACGTTTTTAACGGTCACCTCGGTCAGGCCCTCCACGGAGACCCCTCCGCGGCCATCCTCCATCAGGCGGTGCGATCGTTTACCGCTCGAGCTCGAGTCTCCGACGCCGGAGCTCTCGGCGGATTTTTCGTCACCGTCGTCGGAGAGTAAGTCCGTGATCTCCTCGTTGTACAGCTCCAGGAACGTGCACTTCACGGAGTACTCCGTGGTGGTATTCGCGAGGTGGCTGAAAATCTGACGTAAAGCGCGAGGCACGATGCCCGCGTTCGTCGGGATCGCGTCGTTGGACGCGAGCGACGCGTTGGGCGTATCGGAGAAACGCTCCGCCTTCTCTTTTTTCTCGTCTCCCGCGCCCTCCATGGTGTGCGTCTTGCCCGTGCCCGTCTGCCCGTAGGCGAAGACCGTGCAGTTGAACCCCTCCAGCGTCTCAAGGACGATGGGCTCGATCGCGCTCTCGTACACCTCAGCCTGCGTCGCGTCGGGGCCGAACACTCCGTCAAACGTGTATGTCTTGGACGCCAACTGATTTTGCGCCGCGCCGGCCGTCTGCGCGGACGCGGGACCGCTGTTGGGCTCGGGCGTCGCGACGACCATCTCGCGCCGCGACGGGTTCGCGGTCACCGCGACCGCGGCGTTCGAGGCTCGCTCGGCGGCGTTCAACGGTCTGCGGGTCGAAAGGAGGGCGGTGGGTCAGTCTCGGACGTTCCCGTAGTCGACGTTTCGCGATGCCGCGCGTGGGAGGATGGGATTCGCGGGACCGCGAGGAGACCGAGTCGCACGCACCTGCATCGGACGACGACTTTGACGTTCGCCTCTTCGGCGGGTCGGCGGGGCGCCGCGCTCGCGGGTCGGCTCATCGCGCCGGCGGCGTGCGCCGATGCGCGCGGGAGCGTGTGCGAGCTGAGGAGGTGTAGTTCCCCTGACGGACGTTGCGCTCGTCTCGGACCTGTCGAATCTCGGGTCGAATTTTCTCAACGGCCGGCACAGCGAGGCTGGCAAGCGAGTCGTCGCGTCGAGTTTAAGCGCAGATCTCGTTCCCGAGGCGCTCCACAGCGCAGAGAGCGCCGGCGACGAGGCAGGTCGTGTCGTCCGCGCGTTTGGTGCCCCCTTCGGACCCGTTGGGTTTCGCCGACGCGCGACGAGACCGGAGGCCGCCATGGCGCCTCTCGGCGGGCTCGGGACGGGTTCGCGCGGACCGAACGGCGCCGCCCCCGTTCGAAGGCTCACCATCAAGCTCACGAAAGCCCCCCCCCGCCCCCCCGATGGGTTCGAGGAGGAGGCCTGGACGTCTCTCAGCGCCGCGATCGACGCGATCCACGACAAGACATCCAGCGTAAGGTCGGAACACAAAACTCCGGTGCCCTCGTACGAGACGCTGTACCGTTCCGTGGAGGATGTGTGCGTGCACAAGAAAGCCCCGTGGCTCTTCGACAAGCTGCGTGAGAAACTCAAAACGCGCGTCGGCGCGAGGGTGCGCGAGTTGAAATCCTCGTACGAGAATTCAGTCGGAATGGACCCCGTGGCGTTCCTGTGCGCGTTCGACACCGCGTGGCGAGACCACTGCGACGCCGTGGACACCACCAGGCGCGTGTTTCTGTACCTGGACAGAATGCGAGTCGCCGGAGGGGTAAACGACGAGTTCCGCGCGAGAGCCGCGAATCAAACGCGATCTGTCCACGACGCGCTCTTCGCCGAGCCGCGTTCCATCTGGGACGTCGGCGTGCGCCTCTTCCGCGACGCGCTCGTGGGCGACGAAGAAACGACAGAAACGACAGCAAACGACTCGCCTTCGAAGGCGCGACTGGCTCGCGCGGCGGCGGCGGCGGCGAGGGCTGCCGAGTCCAACTCGAAACAAACGGAGACGCTCGGAGACGAACGCGCGACGACCGGTGGCGATAGCGTCTCACGAGGCGGAGTCTCACAAAAAACCGGCGTCGGCGTGGATGGATCGAAATCGTTCGACGCCGCACGTCTGGCGTCTCAAGGAGCGTTATTACTGATCTCTAAGGAACGTTCAGGCGAATCGAAAGACTCGCGCGGTTTACTTCGCCGCGCGACGCGCGCGTTTGCGGCGCTGGGCGTCTACGCCTCTATTTTCGAGCCGATGTTTTTGGAACAGACGGGTTCTTTTTACGCTCGCGAGGGGGATGATTTAAGCGTCGCTTTGACCCCTTTCGAGTACGGCGCACACTGCGAGACGCGTTTAAGGGAGGAGCTGCATTTGTGCGACGACGCGCTGGACGCGTCGACGAAGAAGCTTTGCGCGAGGGTCGTCAGTGAGCAATTAGTGGAAAAGCATCTGCGTCGGATGTTAGACGAGGGGTTCACGAAAGCCTTCAAAGAGAACAGAGTGGGGGACATAAAGAGGTTCTTCCAACTGGCGAAGCGCTGCGGCGGCGGGTCAGGAGGCGGTGGTCACGAAACGATTACGAAACCAAACCACGGGTCCCAACGGGAGGTGCCGCTCGCTTCGACTTCGACGGACGCTTCTACTTCGTCGACGAAGTTCGTCGACGCCGTGCGCCGCGCGTTCGGCGTTAGCCTTCGTTCGCTCGGCACGGAGATCGTTAAAGACGAGCAGCGGGAGAAAGACATGGTTATGCGTCTTTTGACGTTGAAGTCTTTGGCGGACGACGCCGTTCACAGGGCGTTCGAGAGTGGCGAAACGTTCGTCGCGACATCGAGAGAGGCGTTTGAGCACTTCGTCAACCAACGAGGGAACAAACCCCCTGAATTAATCGCGAAGTTCGTCGACTCCAAATTAAGAGCGTCGAGCGCGAAGGCGGCGGGGACGAGTGAAAACGACTCTTCCGCGTTCGTCGCGATCGATCACGACGCCGAGACTGAAAAAGCACTGGACGGTGCCTTGTCTCTGTTCCGGCACGTGCAGGGCAAAGACGCGTTCGAGGCGTTTTACAAACGCGACCTCGCGAAACGGTTGCTCCTCGGGAAATCCGCGAGCGTCGACGCGGAGAAGTCGTTCATCGGAAAGCTCAAAGCGGAGTGCGGCGCGCAGTTCACGGCGAAGTTGGAGGGTATGTTCAAGGATGTCGACGCGTCAAGAGACTTGATGCGCGCGTATAACGAGTCGTTATTAGGCTCGAAGACGAAACAAAACGACGATGACGAAGACGCACAAGGAAAGACTGCGCCTTTAAAAGAGATCGAGACGTACGTGAACGTGTTAACCGCGGGTTCGTGGCCCACGTACACCGCGCTGACGTTGCGTTTACCGCTTCCGCTCGAACGCGCTCGCGACGCGTACGCGTCGTTTTACCTCGGTAAGCACTCCGGCCGAAAACTGGCTTGGCTCGATTCGTTGGGCCATTGTGTTTTACGAGCTCGTTTCGACAAAGGCGAGAAGGAGCTGTGCACGAGCACGTTCCAGGCTGCCGTGCTTTTGCTGTTCAACGATTTTGAATCGTTGACGGCGAAAGAAGTCGTCGAAAAGACGGGCATGGACGACGGCGAGTGTCGTCGCACGCTTCAGTCGTTGGCGTGCGGCAAGACGCGCGTGTTGACGAAAACACCTAAAGGCCGCGAGATCGAGGACGCCGATGTGTTCACCGTGAACGGCTCGTTCACGGAAAAACTGTTCCGCGTCAAGGTAAATTCCATTCAGATGAAGGAGACGGAGAAGGAAACGGACGAGACGAACGAGCGGGTGTTTCAGGACCGGCAGTACCAGATCGACGCTTGTTTGGTTCGGATCATGAAGACGCGTCGGACGACGACGCACGCGAGTTTAGTGGCGGAGACCTTCGCACAGATTTCCTTCCCGGCGAAACCCGCGGACGTCAAGAATCGCATCGAGAGCCTCATCGAGCGCGAGTACCTCGAGCGGGACAGGAACGACCCGCAGACGTACAACTACCTCGCGTGAGATTTATTAGTCTAGCGGCGTTTTGAATCGGGACAAAGACACGCTTACTAATCGAGAGTCGCGCTCATCGTAACATCGTACGAAAGTATAAAACATCGCGCTAATAGGCTCACTGCGCTCACTGCGCGGGAACGAACCCGCCGAACCTCCGCGCCGCGCTCTGCTGAAACCCACCGCGGTTCGACCCGCGCCGGGTCAAGTCCAGCCTTTGTCGCCTCGCGTTTAACCCGTCGTTCGCGTCATTCGCTCTCGAGAAGCCGAAGGAATTGAACAACGAAATTCCGCTCCCCGGGAAGGCGCCGACGACGAAGAGCGAAAGCGCGGCTTGCGCGCCTACGAAGCCCATGCCGCACACGTTGAGGAACACGTCAATCTTCAGCGCGTACGTCTGCCCCCAGGCGTAGTACGCGTGTAAGCCGAACACGGGGAAAGACAACACGAGCGAAAGGTACATCCAGTTCGCCCGTAACGCTTTGTTCGCGACGGAGCCCAAACACAAACGAAACGGCTCGACGATGGCGTACGCGACCAAGTACGCGACGTCCAGGCCCCACCGGTTCGCGCCCGTCCCCGGGTACGGCAAACGGCACCCTTTCCAGATGAAAATCAAAAGACACGTCAGTAAAAACGTGCCGTAAAACAGGAACCCGAAAAAAAAGTGGCTCTGCACGGTGGCGGAGGTGATGAGCGGGCGCTTCTTGTGCGGGTCGTTGAACGAACGCGCGCGCGCCGCCGTCGCCGAAAAAGCGTTTTCTCTGGCCGAGTCAACCGCGGCGGCGCGGCGCGCCGCGCTGAACGTCGCGCCGACGGTTTTTTCAGGCCCCGGACCACGCGTGGTGCTGTCATTCGCCGATCCCGAGACGTCGCCGCTCCCCGCCGCACTCCCCGCCGCCGCCGCCGCCTGCCGCCTCTGCGCCAGCGACGAGGCCTGCGCGAACGCGGCGGACGCCGGCGAAGCGATCGACGCGGAGGCGTCGGCGATTGGCAGGTCCGCGCCGACGTACAGGGGAAGCCGTTTGCCGTCGGGTCGCGTCGGGGCGCCTCCGTCTTTGGCGCCCCCCGCGCCGGGGGGCGACGCGCTTCCGGGCGAGTTCGCGCCGCTTCCCGCGCGGCTGTTAAAGCGCGTGCTGGACGCTACGGATGCCCTCTCGTGCGCGCTCTGGTTGTCGCCGGTGATGCCGAACTTCTCGAGCGAAAACGTCGGACGCGTCCCCTCGGGGTGCGTGGCTTGCGGCACGACCAGTTCTCTTTGCGGGTTGACGAACGCCGACGCGCCCAGTCGCGGTTTCTGACCGGCGGCTGTGGAGGTGGCGGAGGCGGCGTTCGCCAGGCTGAACGCCGTACCGCCGGATGACGCGTCCGGCGCGGCGGACGCCTCCAAAGCGTCGCTTCGGCGCAGAGCCTGCGCCAAAGGCGAGTTCGCGAACCCGCCGCGCGGCGGTGGCGCCGCCTCGCCTCCATACGCGCTTGACATCGGCGCGGGATCTCCGCCGTACCCCCCGCCGTACCCTCGGCCGCTCATCTCGAGGGACCCGCCGTACCCTCCGCCGGCGGGCGCGGCGCGAGGCGGCGCGGCGGCGTAACCCCCGTATCCCCCGTCGCCGGCGCCTCGGCCCATCTGCGGCGCGCCCGCGCCGTACCCGCCGTATCCCCCGTCGCCGAAGCGCCTCTGCGCGGGCTGGAAGCCGCCACCGCCCGGCGGCTGGTACCCGCCCGGAGGCTGCTGCGCGTACGCCGGTCGCGACGCGTCCTGGACGCTGAACGCCCCCACGCCGGGCGGCGCGCGCGCGCCACCGGGTCCCGCGTTCTGGCCGTAGCCTCCCCCGTAGGCGCCTCGGCGCATCCCGGAAGACGGGTCCGCGGAGAAGGACTCCTGGGGCGCGAACGCGCCGACGTTCCGCGGGCGCCCGGGCGAGCCCGAGCCGGAGCCGTAGCCGCCGCCGCCGTAGCCGCCGTAGCCGCCGCCGTAGGACATCTCGCGAGACGCGCGCGCGGCACTGGCGCCCCGTCGACATCGTCGCGCTAAAAGTCGAAGCAACAACGGCTCCCGAGGAAAGAACGGTCGTTTTCGCAGTCGGCGCGAGGCGCGTGGCGGTTTCGGGCGAGAGGCTTCATTATTTCAAAAAGAACCACGACGTGTGCCCACATCGCGATCGCTCCGCAGTGCCACGCGCGCGAGCGGACGGGGTTCGAGGCTTCCGCGTCCGGAAGATGTCCGGCTGGGACGAGGGTAACGTGTACTACACGGACCAGGGGCAGGATGGCGCCGCGCGCGACGCCGCGGCGGGCGTCACCCCCGGCCAGGCGAAGCGCGTGTTTCTCGATTTCCTGCGCAACTTTCGAGGTCCCCCGAGCTCGGACTTCCCCGACGGCCAGCTCGCGTACCGCGACGCGCTGGACCAGGACCAGCCCCCTCGCGAACTCACGGTGATGTTGGAGGACGTCATCGCGCACGACCCCGACCTGGCGAAGGAGCTACGAGCGCGGCCGGAGGTGTACGTCCCGGTTTTAGAGCAAGCCGCCGTGGCGACCGTGGAGTCTTTGCGGCAGCAGAGAAACGCCAATCCGCAGGAGGGCGACGTCGTGGCGGGCGTCGGTGGGTCGAAGGACATGTTCGACACGGTGCAGATCCAGGTGCATTTGGGGTCGGACGAGACCCCGACCGCGTTGCGTGCGCTGAGCAGCAAGGACGTCAGCCGGCTCGTGTGCGTCCCCGGCATCGTCATCGCCGCTTCGCGCACCAAGAGCAAAGCCACGCGACTCGCCATCCAGTGCAAGACGTGCCGCAGCGTCAAGTACCTCGCGATGGGCGCCGGGTTCGGAGGGACGGTCGTGCCGAGAATATGCGACCAAGCCGCGGCGAACCCCGACGCCTCCGCCGAGGGCGGATGCGGCCTGGACCCGTACCTGGTGATGCCGGAGAAGTCCAAGTTCGCCGACATCCAAACGTTAAAGATGCAGGAGAACCCCGAGGACGTGCCCGCGGGCGAGATGCCCCGGAACGTGACGCTGTGCGTCACGCGCAACTTAGTGCAGAAGATCGTACCCGGAACGCGCGTCAAAGTCTTGGGCGTGTACACCGTGGGCGGCGGCGGCGGAGACAAAACCCGCGGCGGCGGCGGCGGCGGATCGAACGTGTCGCAGCCGTATTTGAACGTGGTCGGTTTATTCGAGGAGAGCGAAGGCGCGCGCGGCGACCCGCACTTCTCCGACGCCGAGCACTCCGAGTTCAAGCGGTTCGCGTCCAGGCCGTTCAAAGAAGTCATCGGTGACATTCGAGGAAGGATCGCACCTGCGATCTTCGGCGCCGATGACATCAAAGCCGCCGTCGCGACGCTTCTGTTTTCCGGATCGCGGAAAACCACGCCGGACGGCGCGCGGCTTCGCGGCGACGTCAACGTGTTGTTGATGGGCGACCCGTCTACTGCGAAATCGCAGTTTCTCAAGTTTGTCGAGAAAACAGCCCCGATTTGCGTGTACACCAGCGGCAAAGGCTCCTCCGCCGCGGGTCTCACGGCTTCGGTCATACGTGGAGGCGACGGCGAGTTTTACCTCGAGGGCGGCGCGATGGTTCTGGCGGACGGCGGGTGCGTGTGCATCGACGAGTTCGACAAGATGCGCGACGAGGACCGCGTGGCGATCCACGAAGCCATGGAGCAGCAGACCATAAGCATCGCCAAAGCGGGGATCACCACCGTGCTCAACTCGCGAGCCGCCGTGTTAGCTGCGGCGAACCCGCCTTCGGTGCGTCTCCGAACGAATCCGAATCCTTTTTTTACGCGCGCGGCGAAGGGTTTTTTTTTTTGGTTTTTTTTTTCACCCTTGAGAGGTTCCCGTGACGACCGCCGCGAACGTTTGCAGTGTCATCCGAGGTTCGCCTCTGACGCGATCAAACGCGATTGACCGTTCGAATCTTCGAACGCATCCGAGGTTCTCTCTTTCGTCTCATCGCGAACGCCGTGTTACACGGCGTCGTATCCGTCGGCGCGTACGCTCGTTCGAATCTCCGAACGCGTCGACGCATTCGCGCGCGCGTCGGAAGACTGACTCTCTTCTCGGAAACGCTTTCGTCGTCTTTCGTCGTCGTCTCGCGTCTGACACAAAAACACAAAAACACAAAAAAAAAAACAGGGCCGGTACGACGACTTGAAGTCCGCGCAGGAGAACATCGATTTGCAAACAACCATCTTGTCGCGCTTCGACTTGATCTTCATCGTCCGCGACGAGCGTCTGTACGAGCGCGACTTGCGCATCGCGGACCACGTTTTGGCGATCCACGCTGGCGCGGGCGACGACGGCGACGACAAAACCAACCCCGAGCGCGAGCGCGAGCAGAAGTTTTTGAAGCGGTACGTGGAGTACTGCCGCGCGATGTGTTCGCCGCGGCTCGTGCCTAAATCCGCCAAGCTCCTGGAGGACCAGTACGTGCGGTACCGCCAGGAGATGCGAGAAAGAGCGAAGAAGGGCGGCGCGCCCGCGGTGCCGATCACGGTGCGGCAACTGGAAGCCATCACGCGGGTTTCCGAATCGCTGGCGAAGATGTGTTTACAGAGCAAGGTTTCGGAAGAGCACGTTCAAGAAGCGTTGCGGCTGTTTGAAGTGTCCACGATCGACGCCGCGCGAAGCGGCGCCGCGGAGATGGTGGTGTTGACCCCCGAGCAACGAGAAGAGCTCGCGTTAGTCGAGACGCAGATCAAGCAGAAGCTCGCCATCGGCGCGACGGCGAGTAAGCGGCACCTCGCGGAGGACCTCGCGCGTTTGGGCGTCAACGAGTGGGCGGTGATGCGCGCGCTGATGATCATGAGCCAGCGGGGGGAGATCGTCGAACGCGCGGAGGGGAGGCGCGTGACACGCGTGCACTGAGACGATATACGCGTAGTAGCGGATGACGCGTGGATTGTCTGTCCTGTGCGCAGCTTTTACGCAAAAAAGTTCGCGGTTGCGTTTTTCGGATCTCGATCGATTTCGAACGACGCTTTTTATTGGCGGAGACGTGCCACTTGGCCCGCGATCGATCCGAGTCCCCGAGTCGGGCGCGAACGACCGTCTGTGACTCCCGAAAAAATCGCATCCAAGCTCGGTCGCGCGCCCGAACGCGCGCTCGCTCGTCGTCGGCGACGTCGCGCCTCGACGGTCACACTCGACGACGCCCGAAGGCTCACCGACCGACCCCGCAACGGCACCATGGCCGCCTTCACCGTCAGCATGAACGGTACGTGCCGGTTCCGGCCTCGACGCGCGATCACTCGAGGGCCGTCTCCGCACCGCCTTCCAGGCGCGCGTCCGACTCCCCCGACGGCGTCGACCGATCGTCCTCCGATTCGCCTCGCGCGTTACCCGATGCGATCCCCCCTTACCGACCTCACGCGCTCGCTGACCTCCTCGCTTCTGACCTCCGCTTCACGACCGCAGTCGCGTCCTCGTCCCTGTCCTTCCGCTCCCGCGCTTCGTCGGGCGCTCGCGCGTTCCGCGCCGCCAAGGCGCCCGCGCGCGCGCGCCTCTCGGTCCGCGCGCGCGCGGACCTCGAGCCCGACAACATCTCCGTCTTGGTCGCGGGCGGCTCCGGCGTGGCGATGGACGTGGTGCGCCAGCTCAAGGACGCGGGCACCTGGGTCACCGTGCTTCAGCGCAAGAACGACGACCGCGCCGAGATCGAGAAGATGGGCGCGTTTCTGAGCAAGGGCGACGCGCTCAACGACAAGGATGTCCAGAAGGCGTACGACATGGTGGAAGAATACGACGCGGTGGTGAGCACTATCGGCGGAACGCCCGCGTCTCCCGAGGCGGATTCCGTGGGGAACATCAAGCTCATCGAAGCCGCCGTGGCGAAGGGCAAAGAACAGGGGAGGATGCCCAAGTTCGTGCTCGTCACCTCAATCGGCGTCGGGGACTCCAAGAACGCGCCGCCCCCCCAGGTGTACGCCGCGCTCGAACCCGTTCTGGTCGAGAAGGTCAAGGCGGAGGATCGCCTGCGCGAGCTGTGCGCCGAGCACGGCATGCCCTTTTGCATCGTCCGACCGGGCGGGCTCAAATCGGAGCCCGCGACCGGTACGGCGGTGCTCACGGAGGACACCTCCATCTGCGGCGCGATCCACCGCGCGGACGTCGCGTCGCTGGTCGTGAAGTGCGTGCTGAAGGACGCGGCGAACGGGAAGACGCTGTCGGCGGTGGACAAGGAGCAGCTCTTCGACCAGCCCGCGTTCGAGGAGTTCGCGCTGTGAGAAGGACGTGCTTTATAGGTACTACTGTACGTATTTTTTGACCAGGAGCGGTGTTACTATCGCCTGTAGAGAGAGCGGACGAGCGTCTTTGAGACGTGAACGAATGACGTGTCTGATGTAGAACTCGTGTGTGTGAACGACGTACAAAACATAACATGCAATTCACGCGTCGTCGCGTTTTGTCATCGTTCATCGTTTTCTCACTTTCTCACTTCCTGGGCACCCGCACGTACTCGCCCACCTGGATGGCGTGCGCGCGCCCCGCGAGCTCGGGGTTCATGGCCTGCAGCGTGTCCGGGTCCACGCCGTGGTTCACGGCTATCCTGTACAGCGTGTCTCCCTCCTGCACCTGGTAGGAGCCGCCGGAGCCGCCGCCGCCGCCTGAGATGGTTTTGGCGGATTTCGAGTTAGACCCGCTGGAGCTCACCGCGGGCTTGCGCGTGGTGTAGCTCGGGTACGACCGCCGCGTGTACGCGGGAGGCGCCACACCGTTCCTCTGGTCGCGCTCGATCTTCGCCTAAGTTTTTTTTCCGTGAATGCCGAAATGCAAATGTCGGAAGGGGAAGAAGGGGAAGCGGTCAGCGGGGAGATGGTTAGAGGCGCTATGGAGACGGAGACGCGGAAGATGAGCTCCACGGAATGCTCTGTCAATCGGAAATGTTTCGCGGCGCAAAGAGGAAGCCGATCGCGCGGTCCGGGGCGACGACGCGAGAGACCCGCGGATGACTTTTTAGTCACGGCGCTCGCGACGCTATGTCGACCGCGAGGACGCGAAGAGACGCTCCGCGCTTCCGCGTCTGGAAAGCCGAAGCGACACGCACCAGCACCGCGATGGCGACGACGGCGCCACCCGCCATGAGCGTCCGCAAGATGCTCCCGAACAGCGTCGGCCCGTCGTCATCCTCGCTGTCGTAGTCCGAGGAGCGATCGGAGGGCGGAGCCTTCTTGGGGGTCCCGCGGTGCGAGGAGTACTCGCCGGGGGAGCGGTCGGAGCGCGGCATGGCGGAGGCGGGGGAACGCGCGCCGCGTGCGAGGTCGTCTGTCGAGCCACGATCGCGCGGGAAACCGCGATTAGAGACGTCCGACGTCGAGTTTTCAGCCAACTGTCTGGTGGCCGAGTTGCGTTGTCACGTGAGAGAGGTTCTTTTCTGTTGAAGCGCTTGGAACGACAAACGCGCTAAAAGTGGGTCCTACGTAGAGTTTCGGCGGATCCTTCCCTTCGTCGTCGTCGCAGTCGCCTCGGTCACCCTAATCCCCCCCCCCCGCGCCCATCCCGCGCATGTGCGGCGGCACCAGCGCCGCCGCGAGCTCGGGCGACACGCCGTGCAGCTCGTCGTCGGAGAAGTCGAACAGCGGCGGCAGCGGGCGGCCGTTCGGCAACCGCGTCGCGGGGTCTCTTAATTCGTCAAAGTAGGAATGCGCGCACGCCTCTAAACCCGTCACGCGTTGCTCCGGGCTGTACACCAGGAGTTTGCCGATCAAATCCAACGCGTCGGGTGATAAACGTTTGTGGAACACCTTCGACCACGGGTGGCTCTTGATCTGCGGGAACTTGAACTCGGTGTACGACGGGTTCATGTCCCGGATCTGCTCGCGCGTCGGCGTGCCTAAAACCTTGATGATCTCCACGAGCTGATCGACGCCGCTCTCGCCCGGAAACAAAGGCGAGCCCAGTAGCAGTTCCGCCATGACACACCCCAAACTCCACATGTCGATCGCGGTGGTGTACTGCGTCGCGCCAAAAATCAACTCGGGCGCGCGGTAATACCGCGAGCAAATGTACGAGATGTTGGGTTCGTCTCGTCGAAGAACTTTAGCGGAGCCGAAATCGCACAGCTTCAAAGCGTGCGTCGTCGTGTCCACCAACAAGTTTTGCGGTTTCACGTCGCGGTGGCAAACCCCCGCTTTGTGTATGTTCGCCAAAGCTCGCGCCATCTGGTACGTGTACAGCTTGACGTACAGACTCGGCACGCGCTGCGAGCTCTTCGAGTAGTGCTTCCCGATCCTGTGCACGGTATCGGGGACGAACTCCAAAACCAAGTTGAGGTACACCTCGCGCCGTTCGTTGGTGCTGTAAAAGCAGTGCTTCAACTTCACCACGTTGACGTGATCCATCATCTTCATGATCTGCAACTCGCGGTTCTTGAACCGCTTGTCCTGCAGGACTTTTTTAATAGCGACCGTATCACCCGTCTCGAGCTGCGTGGCTTGGAACACCACCCCGAACGAACCGTTCCCCACCACGCGCACGGTCTCGTACGAGATCTCGGGAGCGTTCGAGTTGGGCACACCAGTCGTCACGGTGTGCCCGGCTTCATTCGGGTTCCCATCCACGCGCAAAGCTTCGTACGTCTGTGAGAATAAGTGAGGTTTTTAAGGGTGGTACGTGGACGGGATATCATCCGATGTCAGTGCGTGTGTCAGTGCCGCGTGTGAAGAAAGTCAACGATCAAAAGGCGATTCCTTTCGCTTCCTGGAAGAGTCGACGCGTCGACGCGCATCCGCGCGTCAAAAAAAGCCGTCGGAGGTTTTTTTCACGCGTCGCCGAAAAAGAAAAGACACGTATGCGCCGTTTTCTGGTGCCCGGTTGATACCGTATGCATTCCAGTCTCGAAAAACCGCAAACGCAAACGTTGGAAAAAAAGTGCCTGCGCGAAACGCGCGCGTCATCCACGCACCTCGTCCCTCCGCTCGGAGTCGTCCCTGTCCTTGTCCCGGAGGTTCAGCGCCTCGATATCCTGCGCCGCCTCGTCCGCCATCGCGAACGCTAATGCTAGTCACTACCGCGCAACCGCGCCGCGCGCGTCTGTCTCGTTTCCGGTCGTTTCCTGCGTCCCGTGGATGGAGGGAAAATGGCAAACGGTTAGTTACCGACTCGGCGGGACGTTTTCTCGTTCGGGCGCGCGGGCGGGGAGGCGCCGGGTGGTCTCTTCCGGCGGGGACGCGCGCGCGGCGATGGCTGGACGTCGTCGCCGCGCGCCTCGCGAGCCCGGAGCGGTCGAACCCGGAGGTCGCGACCCCGCGTCACGAGCCCGGGCGCGTCGCCGGCCGTCCGCATTCGCCGCGGGAAGCGCTAAAAACGACGACGCGGACGCGCGCGAACGAATGACGTTCGAGATGCGACGCGGGTGTCGCGCGTACCGTCGCTCGCGCGACCGTCGCGCGCGCGTGCACGCGTGCGCGCCTTTCCCCTGAGGTGTCGGCCGAACGCTCGACAGCCGAAACACGCGCGGAGGTCGCACGGACGGTGCGCCACCTGCGAATGCCGACGTGCGCAGCGCGCGCAAGTTACCGAACGCGCGACGAGTTTTCTCTCAAGAGTTTTCGGTCGACAAGTTCGGGCAATCGGGCTTCGGGGCTGTCCGCTGCCCGGGAGTCGGCAACCGGCGTATTATCGATCGAAGAACAAAGCGCGTCGTTTTGGCAAAAGTGTGTTTTTTTTTTTTCACGCGAACGAACAGAACAAAAACGTTACTCCTAACTCCTAGTCCAGCATGCTCCGCACGCACGAGTGCGGCGCGCTCACAAGGTCATCGTAGTACTCCAGATCCTCCCACGATTCCCAGCCGAAGAACGTGTTTCCAAAAAACGAAGACTCCCGAGAAGGAAGAAGGCCCGGAGACTCGTATCCGCGACCGCTCCCTAAACTCGTCAAACTCGCCGGATCCGCCGCCAAAACCCCAACCTTGTCCCTTCGCTTAATCGTCAGCGTCGCGCCGTTTCGCTCTTCCCACGGCTGACCGTCGACGTGCACGGGAAACGCTTTTGACACCTCAATCCGCACCTCGCGCGCCTGTCGCAACCGCACCGGTCTATCAGTGCCCCAAGAAAGCTGCCCGAGATGCAAAGCGCCGTACACGGCGACGACGTCCACGAGACCGTCGTCGCGTCGCGATTTGCCGAAAATCGTACGAAGGCGTCTTTTTTTACGAGAGCTTTGTCGCGCGTCGACGGAGCTCTCGTCGTCGTCATCTGAATCGTCGCGCACCTCCATCAGGACACCTTCGCCGTCGCACTCGTCGTACGACAAAAAGGTATCGGTATCCTCCGAAAAGGTATCCTCGTACCCCCCGGAGAGTAAAGCGCCGACGATGTTTGTACGATGCGTCCCAAGTTCGCCCGCGTCCCACATGCGCGCGCCCCCCGCGTACGAGTTCAGGTTCAACACGATGATCCCTTCCGCGTTCCGCGGGATCGTAAGTGGTTTCCCGTCGGCGGTGATCGTGACGTGGTCGCGTAGTAAATCACGACACGAGTGCGTCACGAAATCCACGAAACCGAACACACCGTACAGCGCTTTGTTGGTGATGCTGCTGAAGAATAAATGAGGATTTTTCTCGCGCGCTTCGTGAAACGCGAGAGCCGCTTTCGCGTCGACGCCGACGCCCAAGTAGTTGTGGAGCGTGACGGAGTGCTTCTTTTCATGTGTTTCCGGCGTTTCCGGCAGCGGCGTCGAGACTGCTTGCCCATAGACTTCCGAAGTCTCCGCGTTAGAAGTCTCATCCTCATCCGGA
>ENA-OUOG01000752-OUOG01000752.1-marine-metagenome-genome-assembly--contig:-NODE-752-length-41032-cov-3.936687_pt1 | contig 41032 bp, 32 predicted proteins | sample MGYA00248635_ERZ508505 | MGnify/ENA primary metagenome ERZ508505 (study PRJEB26176, sample SAMN06267871) | marine metagenome | isolation source: Saanich Inlet, British Columbia, Canada | place: Pacific... | reverse complement strand
ACAATAAAAACAAACAAGCGAGTCAGTTATTTCCCAATTGACAAGCGGTTTAATACAAACTTACAGCTAAACCCTATCAAGGCTGCAAAAATTAAAGGCGAACCGATTTCTAAGCTTTACAGCACCTATATATATGGAGGTGTTGGAAATATGAGTATGCCTACATCAAGACTTTATTATAGTTCTGATAGGGATAAAAAAACAACATATGCACTTTCTTTAGGTTATGTTCAGTCTTATGCTGATATAAAAAGTCCATTTGATGAAAACCAAAAAGTTTCAGCAGCTTTTAGGGAAACTGATTTCGAGTTATTTGCTAAAACAGATTTAAACGTTGGAATTTTAAATGCCTACTTAAACAGAGAAGGAAGAATTCATCAACTTTATGGATATAATCCTACCATTTTCAATTTAGAAGAGAGCCTTTTGACAAATCAACAATATTGGGGGTATACTACTTTTAGTGTTTCTTTAAAAAGTAAGCCTTCAGAAAACGGCAAACCGTCTTATTTTACTAGACTTTATGCCTATGATTTGAATGAGGGCACAGAAAATTCCTTCTCATGGTTATTAGACCTCAAACAGTCAATAGGCTTAAACGATTATTCGCTTAGACTAGGAGTAGATTATGATTTAAACAACTATTCAGAACAATATGTTTTTAATGACAGTTTAGCCAAAGAATTGATTTTGACATTCAGTCCAACCTTCTCTAAAGAACTTTATGGAGGGTATTTAAATGCTGGCTTTGAACTTCAGTCCTATGACGGAAGAGACAGTACTGATGTAACAATTTCTGTTTACCCCCTAATTAAGTATGATTATCATTTTTCTAAACCATATCAAAAAGCATTTGCTGGTGTTAGAGGTGGGCTTCAACAAAACAACTACTTTACCTTAAGCAAAAAAAATCCCTATATACTAAACGCATTAACTAATGATGGTGGTTCTTTAGAATTAATCAATTCAAAAGCCATTTATGATGTTTTTATAGGAATGGAAACAATCCTTTCTAAGGATATAATGTGGTATTCTGAATTGTCGTATTCAAGAATTCTTGACATGTCGTTTTTTGAACTTGATATGAACTCTATCTATCAGAATAAGTTTAAGGTAGTTTACGATGATGTTAACCATTTGAAATACTTTGGAAAATTAAGCTGGAAGATTTCTCAAAAAGCCAATGCTGATATAGAGTTAGAGTATAATAAATATGAACTTGATTCAATGAATAGCTACGCTTATAAGCCTTCCTTCTTGAGTAAGTTAAAAGTTGACTATAACATTGGGGATAAAATCATTCCTGAATTAGAAGTCTTTACGGCTTTTAATCGATCAGTTGCTAGTGGTGTATCTTCAAGTGTGGTAGCCTTAGATGATATTATTGACTTTAATGTTTCCCTTGAATACCGTTATAATTCTATTTTCTCGGCCTATTTTAAAGGCCAAAATTTGATTGGTAATTACCACATTTGGCAAAATTATCCAGTGTTGGGTCCTCAAGTATTTTTTGGGCTATCTTTTAAGCTATAACTTATTCACTAATTGTTAATAAATACCCTTGTATTATTGACATTTTTATTAGCAACATATCTTCCTTTTTTTACCTTTGTTAACACTAGTAAATAGCCAAGTTAATAAACATATTTAATCAATGAGTGAAAATTTAGAAAACAAAGCTGATTACGGCGCAAGTAATATTCAAGTTTTAGAAGGTCTTGAAGCCGTACGTAAGCGACCTGCCATGTATATTGGTGATATAGGTCAAAAAGGTCTACATCATCTTGTGTATGAAGTAGTTGATAATTCAATTGACGAAGCACTTGCAGGGCATTGTTCTGATATTGATGTTACCATTAATGAAAATAACTCAATAACAGTAAAAGATAACGGAAGAGGAATTCCTACTGATATTCACCCTAAAGAAAAAAAATCAGCATTAGAAGTAGTAATGACTGTACTTCACGCTGGAGGTAAATTTGATAAAGATTCCTATAAAGTTTCTGGTGGTTTGCACGGGGTAGGTGTTTCGTGCGTAAACGCTCTTTCTATCCATTTAGAAGTTGAGGTTCACCGAAATGGAAAAATCTTTAAGCAAGAATACGAAAGAGGTGTACCAAAATATGATGTAAAAGAAGTAGGTACTACGGATATTACAGGTACTATTGTTACTTTCCTTCCAGACACAGAGATTTTTCATGAAACCGTTTATCATTACGATATTTTACAAAGCCGTTTAAGAGAATTATCATTCCTTAATAAAGGCATTAAACTTTCGCTCACTGATAAAAGAAGACAAGATGAGGAAGGAAACGATATCAAAGACAATTTTGTTTCAGAAAATGGACTAATTGACTTTGTAGACTTAATTGATGAGAACAGAGAGAAATTACTAGACAGTGTCATCCACATGGATACTGAGAAAAATGGAGTGCCTGTAGAAGTAGCGATGCATTACAATACTTCGTATTCAGAAAACATACACTCTTATGTAAACAATATAAATACACATGAGGGAGGAACTCACTTAGCAGGATTCAGACGTGCGCTTACAAGAACGTTGAAGAAATATGCTGACGAGTCCGGAATGCTTGATAAGGTTAAGTTTGAAATAGCCGGAGACGACTTTAGAGAAGGTCTAACAGCAGTTATTTCAGTAAAAGTTATGGAACCTCAGTTTGAAGGTCAAACGAAGACAAAACTTGGTAATAAAGAAGTTACTGGCGCTGTTGATCAAGCAGTTGGAGAAATGCTCTCCAATTACCTTGAGGAAAATCCAAACATGGCTAAGCAAATTGTTCAGAAAGTTCTTCTTGCTGCACAAGCTAGAAATGCGGCAAGAAAAGCCCGTGAGATGGTACAGAGAAAAAATGTACTGTCAGGCTCTGGACTTCCAGGTAAATTGGCAGACTGCTCTGATAAAGATCCAGAGAAATGTGAAATATTTCTTGTAGAGGGTGATTCTGCAGGTGGAACTGCCAAGCAAGGTAGAGATAGATTCTTCCAGGCTATTCTACCACTTCGAGGTAAAATATTGAACGTTGAAAAGGCAATGCAACACAAAGTCTTTGAAAACGAAGAGATTAAAAATATGTACACTGCTTTGGGTGTAACTATTGGAACTGAGGAAGATTCTAAAGCGTTAAATCTTGAAAAACTGAGGTATCACAAAATAGTCATTATGACGGATGCCGATGTTGATGGTTCGCACATTGCCACACTAATCTTAACTTTCTTCTTTAGATATATGAAGGAATTGGTGGAGAGTGGCTACCTATACATAGCTACTCCTCCTTTATACTTAGTGAAAAAAGGAAAAGATCAACACTATTGTTGGTCTGATGATGAAAGGGATAGAATGGTAAAGGAGCTTAATGGAGCAAGTATTCAGCGTTACAAAGGTCTTGGGGAGATGAATGCTGAACAGTTGTGGGATACAACAATGAATCCTGATGTAAGAACATTAAGACGAGTAACCATTGATAGTGCTGCTGAAGCGGATAGAATTTTCTCTATGTTAATGGGAGATGAAGTACCGCCAAGGCGAGCCTTTATTGAGCAGAATGCTAAGTATGCAAAGATTGATATTTAATAAATTGTGGTAATTGGTAAAAAAGCCTTCGAAAGAAGGCTTTTTTTTTGACTATTACTAGCGTATAAGAGTAATTGTTCCTTTACAGTTTTCACAATTGGTTTGGTCGTAAATTTTAGACTCAAAATCTTTATATTTAAGAAGGTATGTGTAAGCTCCAGATGTGAGATTCTTTTTTGTGAACATATTAGTGCCATCCCATCCAAAGTTTGGATTATCAGATTCATAAATAATTGATCCCCATCTATCGTAAATTTTCACACCAAATGTTCCGTCTTTTATTCCATGATGAAAAATCCTGAATTCATCGTTTATGTCATCGCCGTCAGGAGTAAATCCATTTGGGACATAGAGCGTATGTTCGTCCTTAATTGCGAGAGTACCAAATGTACTATCTGTGCAGGAATTATAATCTACCACTACTAATTTCAAGTTGAAATATTTAACACCATTACTGTCTAATTCAGTTGATAAATCCAGATTTAGAATATCTTGATCGTAAGAGTTAAAGCCATTGTCTAATTCCCAGTACCATTCCATTATATTTCCTTCTGAGTTATCGAAAATATTCATAATAGGGTGGTTAACTGTTACAGTATCATTCAATACTCTATAATCAGCAATTGTAAAATAAGGTTGATTTATCTTTTGAGTAATTGATGCAGTACACCCATTTTCATCTGTTACAACAACAGAATAGTCGTCAGACTCTAAGCCATAAATATTTTTTTGAGCTGAATACGATTCATTTTGCCTTACCCAGAGGTAGTCGTATGACAGATAATTTTGCGAATACACTGGCTCGTCAGGGCCACCAGTTACTTCGATTTCTATAAAACCATCGTTATTATAAGTACAAGTTTCGTCACTATAATTTGTGATTTTCACTTCAAGTTTTTCGGGTTCATTTATTTCAATATTTTTTATAAATGCACAATTGATACTATCCTTGATTTTAATTTCATATACTCCAGCATTTAAATTACTAGTGCTAAAATCAGTAGAGCTCATTTGAGGATTTTCTAAATAAGGTGCAGAGTAGGTGTAGGGTGGTACTCCGCCACTTGGAATAATAGAAAGCCATCCATTATTGCTTCCACTACAACTCACTTCAAATCCATTATAATTGGATATATTTATTTCTAAGTTAATAGGAGAGTTTTCGTTAACGAAGTAAGTTGATGTGTCTTTACATCCATTATTGTCCGTTAGAATCAGAGTATAATACCCTTTGTTTAGGTTGGATATTGTATTTGTACCATCTCCACTAAAAGGAGTATTGCCACTCCAAGAGTAATTATAATTTGGTGTAGCCCCAGAGACATTTGTCTCAATCATACCATTACTGAATCCATGGCAATTCACATCTGTTATAGAGTCAACTACCAGGAAAGGATCTGGAGTAGTAGAAATTATATAGGGCGCTGAATTAGTTTCGCATCCCAAACTATCGGTAATCGCTAGCAGGTAAGTTCCAGGTTCAAGGTTAGCAATATTTTTTGCATTGGATGAAAAGTTATTAGTACCACAAGACCATTCATAAGCTAAAGGATTTGTTCCTCCAGATGTTATGATCTCAATACTTCCAAAAATCTCATCCGGGCAAATGTTATCGTCAATAGTAGCTTGAATATCAATTGGTGGAGAAACATAAACAGTAACCGAATCTAAATAGGCGTCTTCACAATCTGAAACTGTTACAGTATATTTTGTTGTTTGCGTAGGGCTAACATTAACACTAGTTCCTGTACCTATTACAGAGCCTGTATTATCGCTCCAAGTAGGTGAAATGCTACCTGAAGGTATAAAACGAAATGCCTCGTTATTTACGGTCATCTGTGTATTGTTCCAGCCAGGGTAGATTAAATACTCATTTTCGTCTTCGTTTATAACCCCCAATACGGATTCACCATTATTCCATGAGCTACAAATAGGTTGATTCTGAATGTGAATCTCAATTACATTAGTAGATTCATAAAGTTTTATTTGACCATTGTATGCGAGGCTGGAGCAAGAGAACGAAAAATACCCAAAGTCCTCAAAAGAAACTACAAACCTTCTGAAAGGTGCTTGACCAAATACATCATATTTAATTGTTCCACCATTATTGGGGTCTAAATCCATCCATGGGCCAAGAATACAATTATTTATTAAAGAACTGGGGTTTCCAGACGGAATGCTAAACGTATTCCATGGTGAATATGAATTTGCATCTCCTATATTAAATGATAAATAATTATTAGTAGAGATTATCAATTGATCAAAGCTGTTGCAATAAAAGATAAAATCAAATCCAATATCAATGATTTGAGTATATAAATCATCGGATAAATTAGAAAGACTTGTGCCTGAGTTTACCTCATCCATATCAATAGGAATGTCTTCAATAGTATAATTAGAGCCAATCATTAGATTATCAGGAATATAAGCACTTAAAGTTACAGTTGAGGTATCACACTTATAGACATCATCGCCAGCATCTATTTGAGCAGAAGCATAAAATGAAAGTAAAGATAAAATTGCGGACAGCGATTTCACGAAAGATGCTTTAAGATTGTTAATTACTACAAATCTATAAATAAAACATCAATCTTAACAAATAATGCAATAAAGTTTGAAATTACAGATGAAGCAAAGGGCGTTTACCTGACTAAAGTTATTGTACCGGAGCAATTTTCGCAATTCGTATGGTCGTAGATTCTATATTCAAAATCTTGATAGCTTAACACATAAGAGTATGATCCGGTTTTGACTTCATTACCAGTAAACATGTTTTTTCCGTCCCAATCAACGTTAGGATTGTTGGTTTGGAAAATTACGGAACCATACCTATCAAAAATACTTATTGAAAAGGTTTCTGTTCTCATTGCATGGTGGTAAATTTTAAAGACATCATTATTGCCATCAAAATCTGGTGTAAAACCAGTAGGTATAAATAGTGTATGCTCGTTTTTAATTGCAAGCCTTCCGTAAGTACTGTCTTTACACATGAATTCGTCAGTTACGACGAGTTTTAAATCGTAATACTTTATACCTAAGCTATCAAGATCAGTCGATAAATCAAGGTTATAAATGTTTTGAGAATTTGAAGTAAACCCATTACTCAATTCCCAGTCCCATGCGATAATATTTCCTTCAGATTCATCAAAAAGATTTACGTAAGGATAATTAACAGTAACCGTATCGTTTAAAACCCTATAGCCTGCAAAAACGAATGGAGGTTGAATAATTTCAAAACTTAAATCATTTTTACAACCGTTTGCATCTTCTACCATTATAGTATAAATCCCTTCCGATAAGTTGGAAATATCTTCTTGATTAGAGTAAAATGAATTTGGTCCATCCCAGATGAATTTTAAAGGTAAATATTCCTCAGAATAAACAGGAAAGTCTGGCCCTCCCCATGTGGCTACCTCAATACTTCCATCGTTGTTATAGGTACAGCTTTTATGAGTGTAGTTAGAAATGTCTATAGAAATTGAATCAGGCTCAATCAAATTAAATTCTATTGAATTAGGACAGCCTTCAGCATCCGTAACCGTGAAGACATAGTTGCCAGCTTCGAGGTTGTAAATATCAGATTGTCTAGAGATAGTGTCAAGCGTTTCAAGATCAACCCAAGAAAAATCATAAGGCAATAAACCGCCGTTTGATATACAGGATATCCAAGCGTCATTGCCGCCATAACACCTTACATTAAAACCATTATAATCCGACAGAGTACTCAGTACTGAAATAGACGAGTTTTCATCCATAAAGAAAGTGGCAGAATCTTTACAGTTGTTATTGTCAGTAACAACGAGTTGATAGTTGCCAGTAGCAAGATCACTAATTGTATTTGTTCCGTTTCCTGTAATAGGATTGCCGCCACTCCAACTGTAAGTATAGTTAGGCGTTCCACCACTAACGGTTGTAGAAATCACACCATCACTAAATCCAAAGCAACTTACTGGGTCAATGGATTCGAAAATCTGAATAGCTAGAGGTGGGGGTGAAATAATAAATGGACCAAAATCGCTGTCACAATCTAGATCGTCAGTGATTGTTAGGCTGTAGGAGTCAGCATTCAAATTGTTGATATCTTCAGATGATGATGCAAATGTGTTGGACACTGAAGTCCATGAGAAAGTGTAAGGTGCTGATCCGCCATTAATATCGATATCTATAGCTCCAAAAATTTCACCAGGACAAATATTATCGTCAATTGTTTCTGTCACTAATATTTCAGTAGAAACAAAAACGGTTACTTGATCAGAATAGTCATCTGGACATTCAGAAGCTATTGCAGTATAAGTAGTTGTAGCTAACGGGTTAACAGTTATGTCCGTTCCGTTACCGACAAGAATATTATTTTCATCATACCATTGTACATTGGAAATGGCTAATCCTGAAGGAGTGTAGCGATGTGACTCATTTTCTGCTTCCCATGCAGTAGCATTTCTACCAGGCACAACGATAGCTATTGTGCCATCAATATTTTGAATTCCTTGCACTGCAATGTCTGACCCTCCAGCACCATCATCAGGACAATTGTTTTTGTATTCAATATTGTTTTCTATTATGTTAGAGGACTCTCTAAGAACAATTTGAAATTTACCTTTAAAATTACTACACGCTCCACCATACAAAGGAACATCTATCCAGTTGACTACCAGCGCTCTGTTAGGAGCTACACCAATAGTTTCATACCTTATTTCGCCACCAACACTTGGGTTCCAGTCTGACCAAGGTCCCATGATTGAGTTTACAGGAGCTGCTGGGTTTGGAATTGCTCCCGAAACAAAGGTTGTAGGTTGACCACATTCAAAAGTGATCCAACCATTAGATCCAATACAAAATTCATTATAAACATTACCAAAAAAACAGAAGTCAAAACCGATATCAAAAGGCCCTTGCTCTGAATCATCAAACATATTGACCGCTGTACCTGAATAATTTTCGGTAGTGTATGTAACATTCTCTAGAATGTAATCATTAGTTCCTACAGAATTAGGGGTGTAATCAGCAGATAAGTTAACACTTTGTATTTCACAAATGGTAACGTCAGGACCTGCATCAATTTGAGCAAGTGAAGGATTAATGAAAACTAATGTAACTGCAATTAAAGTATATATTATCCTCATTCAGAATTTGTTAGATTGGTTAAGTTTAAAAGCCTCTAAAGTTACGAATATATTTTTAGATTTTCAATGCAGAGAAAAATCAATATCATTTTCTTATAATTTTATGATATATTAATTAGAATTGTTGATGTAGATTATTAATTTTGCATGAAAATTTAAACATATGAAAATTACAGTTGTAGGCGCTGGGGCAGTTGGCGCAAGTTGTGCAGAATATATTGCCATCAAAAACTTCGCTTCAGAAGTAGTGTTAGTAGATATCAAAGAAAATTTTGCTGAAGGCAAAGCCATGGATTTGATGCAAACTGCTACATTAAATGGGTTTGATACCAAGATTGTAGGAAGCACCAATGATTATTCAAAAACAGCCAATAGCGACATTGCGGTGATTACGAGTGGAATCCCAAGAAAGCCTGGAATGACTCGTGAAGAGCTAATAGGAATAAATGCCGGTATAGTTAAAACGGTTTCAGAAAATTTAATAAAATATTCGCCTAATGTAATTTTAATTATTGTTAGTAATCCAATGGATACCATGACTTACTTGGCGCATAAAGTAACAGGTCTTCCTAAAAATAGAATAATAGGTATGGGTGGTGCTTTAGATAGCGCAAGATTCAAATACAGACTTAGTGAAGCGCTCGAATGTCCAGCATCAGACATTGACGGTATGGTAATTGGTGGACATAGCGATAAAGGGATGCTTCCATTGACAAGACTAGCTACAAGAAATAGCGTAAGAGTTTCTGAATTTATTTCTGAAGAAAGACTACAAAAGGTATTAGAAGATACAAAGGTTGGTGGAGCAACATTAACCTCTATGTTGGGTACTTCCGCTTGGTATGCTCCAGGCGCTGCAGTTTCATCATTAGTTCATTCAATTGCTTGCGATCAACACAAAATGTTTCCATGCTCGACATTGTTAGATGGAGAATATGGTCTTAATGACTTATGTATTGGAGTTCCTGTTATTTTAGGTAAAAATGGGATAGAAAGAATTGTAGAAATTGAGCTCAATGATTCAGAAAAACAAAAGTTAAGTGAATCTGCAGAAGGGGTTAAAGCCACAAATGCATTACTTGACTAAGCAAAGAAAATTATTGTAATTTAAAATGGAGAGTTCGCTCTCCATTTTTTATTGGACAACTATTTTTTTCCAAATAGTTTTTGAGCCATCTAGTGGTTCAATCTGTATAAAGTAGTATGCTGATTTTAAATGTCTGACATCTATTTTTGTCTGAACATCTATTTTTTGTTTTAAGACTAATTGCCCTTGAATTGAGTAAATTTTTAGAGAAGCATCTTTTTTTGTACTGATATTTAAAAAATCATTAGTTGGGTTTGGGTAGACTTCTACCAAGTTAGAATTTTTATAGGTGTGTTGAGTATTTGTAGCAGTACTATCATGAACAAAATAAAATAGTCCACCAGACTGCATTCCCAAAAACATATCTCGTTTACCATCTCCCGTAAAATCTTCATATAAGCAAGCGGTATTCTTTCCTTCTTTTGTGTTTTGAAAATTATCACTTACTAGGTTAAAAGAACCAGATAGATTTCCAGAAATACTATTGTAATGATATATACGTCCACTTTCGCTGCCAACTAACATTTCTATTTCGCCATTTTCAGAAAACACAAATGGAACACTATAGCCGTATAAACTTTCGTCATTTCCAACAGAAACATTACCGAAATCTTCCACAAGGTTATCAAATAAAGGATTTGTTTCAGTACCATTATTTTGAGCGTAAGTAATGCTGCCATCAACTCTGCCAATGACTAAGTCCAGCAATCCATCTTCGTTCATATCAAATAAAAATGGAGCGGAATGTTGACCAACATCAATGGTATTTAAATTCACGTTTTCAAGCTCGAACTGCGCATCTTCACCAATTGCAGCCGTATTTTTGAAATAATGAATTTTACCGTTACCATCACCAACAATTAAATCAACGTCGCCATCATTGTCTAAGTCTCCAAATGTAGGTACAAGCCCAGAGGATGTAGAAACTAATGCAGTGTCAAGATTGATCGATGATAAATTACCGAAATCTCTGTCAATTAACTCGAAATTTGGTTCTGTTGCGCTTCCAATATTTCTTAATAATGCAAGCTGTGAAGATGGATTGTTACCGTCATGATACCCATAGTTTCCAATGATTAAATCATTCAAGCCGTCATTGTTGTAGTCAATCATTTTAGGATATGCGGCAGTTCCAAAATCTAGAGTATAATCTTGTAAAAAGTTGCGTTGTTCAAATTCAAAGATAGGAGCATTATCAAGGCCAGTATTTAAAAATAAATAGATACTTTCAAAATCTTCAGCATTATTATTGGTGTTTGGACTAACGACCAAATCTCTTTTGCCATCATTATTAACGTCTACAAAAAATCCAGCTGGAAAAGATTCAATTTCAGCACTTAAAGTACTGCCATTACCAATAGGGAAGTTTTGATTTACTGAATTCATTACTGCTTCATCAGCATCGCCGCCATTGATTAGTAGGTTTAAATTGTTAAATGAAACGTCACCAAGAATGATGTCCATATCGTTATCACCATCAATGTCTAAAGTTAGACTCGACGAGCCGCTGTGAGACCCAGATGAACGACTTTCAATCATTGGTTCTTGAGCAACGTCTTGACTTTCACAACTATTAAAGTTGTATTCGTTTAGGCCTTCAAAAAATTTTCCCCAACAATCGGTGTTGAGTTCAAAAATTAGACTGTCACAATTACCGTAAAGTTCTTGACTTAGGTTTTGATGGTATTCAACATACCCTCCGCTCTGTTTGAATGTTAATACATCTATGTCCCCATCAAAATCCACATCAACAAATGAGGGGATATCAACTTCAGAAATTATTATGGCACTTTGAATAGGGCCTAAATCACTAATCAACGCATCTGTTTCAATTTCAAAACTCAAATTGCTTCCGTCAGAAGTGTTTTTATAAATTCTGACGTAACTATCGTTATATGTGAAAATATCTTCTTTGCCATCGCAATTAAAATCAACAAGCAAAGCCCATTTATCAAGAGCAGGAAAGAGATTGCTGTAATTTTTTGAATAGGTGTAAACTAAATCTGATTGGGCTGTATTTTTAAGAAAAGCAAGTGTTCTGTTTCCGATACGTTCAAAAACGAAAATGTCATTAATGCCATCATTATTAAAATCAATATTTGAAAGTTGAGAAGAACTAAGACCTCCAGAAAATGGGTTTTTTATAATAGCTCCGTTTTCTAAGATTGATAATTCTGACCTAATAAGTTGTTGTGAAAACGTTGAAAAACTCAAAAGAGCCAAACAAAAAAGCAGTATTTTTTTCATACAAGCACAAACTTACGACATAATATTTTATACGAAGTATTTTGTATTACAATTCAACTGTCGTGGCTTATTCTTTTTTCAATTGCTATTTCAAAATTGAAAAACTATATTTGCCCGTTCTAAACTAATCATAATTATGCAAAATAAAAGTTTTGTTTCTCTGTTTGCAATTGTATTTGCGCTTGTATGTTTATACCAACTATCCTTTACATCTGTAGTAAAAGGAATTGAAGAGGATGCTGTTGAATATTCTAATGGAGATGAAATAAAAGAAAAAAGATACCTAGACTCAATAGCTACTGAGCCAGTTTACAATATTGGGATCAAAAATTACACTTACAATGAATGTAAGTCTAGAGAGATTAATCTTGGACTTGACCTTAAAGGTGGAATGAACGTTACTTTAGAAGTTTCTGTTGTTGATGTTATCAGAGCAATGTCAAACTACAACACTGACGAAATGTTCAATTCTGCCATTAAACTTGCTCAAGAAAAGCAAAGAGACAGTCAGGATAATTTTGTAACCCTATTTGGCCAGTCGTTTTCTGAAGTCAATCCTGAAGGAAAATTAGCGTCAATTTTTTACACACCTGAGCTAAAAGATAAAATCAATTCAAACTCATCAAACGAAGAAGTTTTAGCTGTAATACGATTAGAAGTTGAAGACGCTATAAGCCGTTCATTTAATATTCTAAGATCAAGAATCGATAGATTCGGTGTTACTCAACCTAATATCCAAAGGCTTGAAGGTTCTGGTAGAATTTTAGTTGAACTGCCTGGTGTAAAAGACCCTGAAAGAGTTAGAAAGTTATTGCAAGGAACAGCTCAGTTGGAGTTTTGGGAAACGTATGAAAATGCAGAAGTTATTGGTTTTATTGACCAAATTAACACCTATTTGAAATCAACTATTGAGGAAGAAGTTGAAGAGACTACAGACGAAACTCCAGAATTAGCAGAAGAGTCTACAGACAATACTGACGATTTGATTTCAGATTTAGCGATTGATGAATTAAGTTCTGATTCTGAAACCTCTTCAGATAGCACTTCACTTGATGCAGAGCAGTTCTCTAGAGAAAACCCATTATATGCTGTTTTATACCCAAACATCAGCCAAACTAATCAAGCAAATGGCGGTCCAGTTTGTGGTATCTCTAGTATAAAAGATACTTCTAAGGTAAATGAGTTCCTTAGAATGGAGGAGGTAAAAGACATTTTACCTCGAGATATTAAATTCGCTTGGACTGTAAAACCATATGATCCAGAAGGAAAATTCGTACAGCTAGTAGCTCTAAAGGTTACATCAAGAGATGGAAACGCAGCCATGGAAGGTGACGTTGTAACGGATGCCAGAACAGACTTTGGACAGTTTAATGGCGTTCCAGAAGTATCCATGACAATGAGTGCTGAAGGTTCTAGACAGTGGAAGCGATTAACTGCTGATAACATTGGCAAAAGCGTTGCTATTGTACTTGATGATTTTGTATACTCATTCCCAACTGTTCAGGCTGAAATTTCTGGAGGAAGATCTCAGATTACCGGTAACTTCACAATTAATGAAGCCAATGACTTATCTAATATTTTAAAATCAGGTAAGTTGCCAGCGCCTGCGAGAATCATAGAAGAAGCAATTGTGGGACCTTCATTAGGTCAAGAAGCTATTGACTCTGGATTGAAGTCATTCATTATAGCATTGGTATTAGTATTAATATATATGATGTTTTACTACAGTTTTGCTGGTTTAGTATCTAACATTGCGCTTCTAGCGAACCTGTTCTTTGTATTTGGTGTTTTATCATCAATAGGAGCTGTATTGACCTTGCCAGGTATTGCAGGTATAGTACTTACCATTGGTATGTCAGTTGATGCAAACGTTCTTATCTACGAAAGAATCAGAGAGGAATTATTAAACGGAAAAGGCTTGAGATTAGCCGTTTCTGATGGTTATAAAAATGCTTACAGTTCCATTATTGATGCTAACGTTACAACTCTCTTAACTGGTATAGTATTATATATATTTGGATCTGGACCTATTAAAGGATTTGCAACAACCTTAGTAATTGGAATCATTACTTCGTTATTCTCGGCAATCTTTATTACTAGATTAGTTTTCCATTGGAGACTGTCTAAGAAAGATTCAGTTTCATTTGATAACAAAATTACTAGAGGTGCATTCAAGAATACTGCAATTGACTTTATCGGTAAAAGAAAAGTCTTTTATGTTATTTCATCAGTACTAATTCTTATTGGTATAGGTTCTTTAGCTACTAAAAAATTAAACTACGGTGTTGACTTTAAAGGAGGTAGAACATTTGTAGTGAGATTCGATTCTGCTGCTATAGAAAACGAAGAGTTAAGAAGTTCTTTAGCAGATTATTTTGTAGATGAAGACGGCTTAAAAATGTTCCCAGAGGTAAAAACTTTTGGAGACGATAATCAAGTTAAAATCACTACAAAATATTTGATTGATAGTAAAGAGTTGACAGCAGATGATTTGGTACTTACTCAATTAGACGCTGGTTTATCTCAGTTTGGTTCTTACGAAGTGATGAGTTCACAAAAAGTTGGACCAACAATCGCTGATGACATTAAGGTGTCGGCGTTATGGTCAATTATTTTCTCTTTATTTATAATATTCTTATATATCTTATTAAGATTTAGAAAATGGCAATTTAGTTTAGGAGCTGTTGCTGCAGTTTTCCACGATGTTTTAATTGTATTGTCAATATTCTCAATATTCTATGGAATTTTACCATTCTCGCTAGAAATTGATCAGGCTTTCATTGCTGCTCTTTTGACAATCATTGGTTATTCATTAAACGATACTGTTGTTGTTTTTGACCGTATTCGTGAGCATATGTCTATTTATAAGAAGAAAGAGTTTAACTCTCTTGTTAACAATGCACTTAACAGTACATTAAGTAGAACCGTTAATACTTCATTAACGACCTTCTTTGTATTATTGGTCATCTTTATGTTTGGAGGAGAAGTGATTAGAGGATTTATGTTTGCATTAATGGTTGGTGTTGTAGTAGGAACTTACTCTTCGCTATTCGTAGCCTCACCAATAATGCTAGATACAATTAAAAAATCAGCTTCTGAAAAGAATTAAACTTCTAGATTAAGTAAATAAATAAAATGCCTCTTTTGAGGCATTTTTTATTTTGAAGCATTAACTTTGTAGAAAATTACCCAAACTTTTAATCACATGATGTTTAATGTGCTTTTATTTATAGGAGGTCCAGAGATAGTTATCATAATGCTTGTTGTGGTAATGTTGTTTGGCTCAAAGAAGATTCCTGAGTTGGCTCGTGGACTAGGCAAAGGTTTAAGAGAGTTAAAAGATGCTTCAGATGATATAAAAAGAGAAATTCGTTCTACTGCCACAACAGTGAAAGAAGAGGTCCAGAAAGTAGAAAAGGATTTAAAAAAATAGACATAAAAAAACTAGCACCATTTGATGCTAGTTTTTAGTTTTACTCAGTAAAAATATTAAATAACTCCTTTAACAGTCTTCACAATTCTAGCTGCAATTTTGTAAGGATCACCATTAGATGCAGGACGTCTATCTTCCAACCATCCTTTCCATCCGTTTTCAACAGTCATAATAGGAATCCTAATCGAAGCTCCTCTATCTGATACGCCATAGCTAAAATCATTTATCGATGCAGTTTCATGAAGTCCAGTTAAACGTTGATCGTTGTAGGCGCCATACACGTTAATATGCTCATCAGTTACAGGTCTAAATGCTTCGCAAATTTTCTCGTAAATTTTTTGAGACCCACACGTTCTTAATGTTGTGTTGGAGAAGTTAGCATGCATTCCAGAACCATTCCAGTCACCTTTTACTGGTTTTGGGTGGTATTCAATATAGTAACCGTAACTTTCGGTTAATCTATCCAAAAGATACCTAGCGATCCAAATTTCATCACCGGCTTTCTTGGCGCCTTTAGCAAAAAGTTGAAATTCCCACTGACCACTAGCAACCTCTTGATTAATACCCTCAAAATTAAGTCCAGCTTCAATACACAAATCAGCATGCTCTTCTACAAATTCTCTTCCATGAGTATTTCTACCGCCAACAGAACAATAGTAAAGACCTTGTGGTCCAGGATACCCCCCCAATGGGAAGCCTAAAGGAAGTTGTGTGTTTTTATCCATGATAAAGTACTCTTGTTCAAATCCAAACCAAAAATCGTTATCGTCATCGTCAATAGTAGATCGTCCGTTAGATGCGTGTGGAGTACCGTCTGCGTTTAGCACCTCTGTCATTACTAAGTAGCCATTAATTCTACTTGGATCAGGGTAAATAGCTACTGGCTTAAGAAGGCAGTCAGATGAGCCACCAGAGGCTTGTTGGGTTGAGCTTCCATCAAAAGACCATAAAGGGCAGTCTTCTAATTTACCGCTAAAGTCATTTATAACTTTAGTTTTACTTCTCATGTTTTGAGTAGGTACATGACCATCTAGCCAGATGTATTCAAGTTTACTTTTTTTCATTTTTTATTGTTACTTTATATATTGTGTATTTTCTACACAAAACTATCTTATTTTACATTTATTTCAATGGCTATTTTTTAAAATTATTAACAACTTTTTAATAGATATTTACTTGTGTCTTTTACAAAAGAAATAAATCCTTATTTTAGCAAAAATTCTAAGTACATAAAATGAAACATTTACTTTCACTTACGGCGCTATTTATTTTTTTATCGTCTACCACTTTAGTATCTCAAAATTCCTCGAAGAAAGTTAAAATCTCAAAGGCAGATAAAGCTTTTATGATGCAGAATTATTACGAGGCGGAAAAACTATATAAGGAAGATTATACCAAAGAAAAAAACAGAGCGAAGAAAGCCGAATTGATTTTTTTACAAGCAGAATGTGCACGTAATATTGGCACACCCATCTATTTGAAAAAGGCATCTGCTATGTATAAAAGAGCGATTAAAGCCAAATACCCTCACGCAGAGGTTTATTTGAGATATGGTCAAGTTCTACAAAAACAACAAGATTTCTCTGATGCAATAGTACAATTTGAAAAATACAAAGAACTAAAATCAAATGATGATAGAGCTGACAATGGAATTGCATCATGTTTGTTTGCTCTTGACGCTCTACAGAATCCAACGCGTTATGTTATAACACCATTTCAGCACAATACCAATCAAGAAGAGTATGCGCCATGTTATGCAAGCCGAGACTATGATGAGTTGTTTTTTACTTCTTCAAGAGATGGTTCTTTAGGTAAATCAACCGACGGTTTCACAGGCAATTCGTTTACAGACATATATTGGTCTAAGTTTGATAAAAAGAAAAATAGATGGTCTAAGCCTACACCATTTGAGGAGCCAATGAATACTTCTGATCATGAGGCAGCACCAACCATGAATGAGCGCGGCAATGAATTGTACTTTACTAGATGCATGGAAAATTCTAAAGTAAAGCCAATCCCGACTTGTGAAATTTATTTCTCTAGGAAAAAAGGTAATAGTTGGATTTCACCAGTACTGTTGCCATTACCTTATGACAGTGTGAGCAGTTTTGCACATCCTTCACTGTCAGGAGATGGAAAAGTATTGTACTTTTCTTCAGATATGAAAGGTGGATACGGTGGTAAGGATATTTGGTATATCAAAAAAATTAAGCGAGATGAATGGAGTGAGCCTATAAATATGGGCGACAAAATTAACACCAATGGAAATGAATTATTTCCTTTCATTCATAAAGATGGGTCACTTTACTTTTCTTCCGATGGACACGTAGGCATGGGAGGTTTGGACATTTTTAAAGCTGAGTTTGATAGTGAAAACAACCTTCGTTCAGTAGTAAATATGAATAGTCCTATAAATTCTTCAAATGATGACTTTGGAATTATTTTCGAAGATGAAGATGAAAAAGGATACTTATCGTCGAATAGAGTTGGTAGTAAAGGAGACGATATTTATCAGTTTCACCTGCCGAAACTTAATTTAACAATTTCAGGGGTTATTACTGATGTTAAAACAAGTCAAGTTCTTACAGGAGCAAATGTAGAAATCGTTGGAAGTGATGGAAGTAAAAGCCAAACTCTAACAGATAACTCAGGTAGATATATTTTCGGAAAAGATTTTGTTAAAGAAAATGTTTCTTACAACATAACAGTTAGCAAAGAAGGGTATTTGTCTAATAATTTTTCTGAAACAACAATTGGTGTAAAGGAATCTGTAAACCTCGTTCAAGACATAGTTCTTGAAGCCACACAAGATGAAATAGTATTGCCTAAAATTGAGTACGACTACAATAGTGCTAAGCTTAGAAAAGAATCAAAAGATGCACTGGATGCCTTAATCTTAGTACTCAAGAAAAACCCAAATGTAGTAATTCAATTACGTTCACATACTGACAGCAGAGCTGGTGATGAATTTAACCTCGAGTTATCACAAAGAAGAGCTCAAATATGTGTTGACTACATGGTTGATAAAGGCATAAAACCAAAACGATTAGTCGCTAAAGGTATGGGTGAAACAGAACCTTACGTGATGGATGTTAAAGATGGTAAATTGAGACCAGGAGCAGTTTTATCCGCTGAATTTATTGAAGATAAACTCAAGAGAGAAAAGGATAAAGAAAAAGCTCATCAGTACAATAGAAGAACAGACTTCAAAGTAGTTACGAATGCTTTTTACAACGTTGAAAAGGATGAAATACTAGTGAAGAAGAAGTAAATAATCAATATAAATTATAAAGCGTCTCGATTTTTCGAGATGCTTTTTTTTACCAATATGTCAAGTAATAGATATAATCTTAGAGGAGTTTCAGCAGACAAAGAAGACGTTCACAGCGCTATAAAAAACGTTGATAAAGGTCTTTTTCCTCAAGCATTCTGTAAAATAGTTCCTGATTACTTGTCAAATAATGACGACTACTGTGTAGTGATGCATGCCGATGGTGCTGGAACAAAATCTTCGTTAGCTTACATGTATTGGAAAGAAACTGGGGATATTTCTGTCTGGAAAGGGATAGCGCAAGATGCCTTAGTAATGAATATCGATGACTTACTCTGTGTAGGCGTTACAGACAATATTTTACTTTCTTCAACAATAGGAAGAAATAAAAGCCTAATTCCCGGTGAAGTTATATCAGCTATTATAAATGGTACCGAAGAATTACTTGCAGATTTAAGAATGCACGGTGTTGATATTAAATCAACTGGTGGTGAAACAGCTGATGTAGGAGATTTGGTGCGAACAATTATTGTTGATTCAACGGTAATAGCAAGAATTAAAAAAGAAGATGTGATATCAAATCATCGCATTCAAGATGGGGATGTAATCGTTGGACTTTCTTCATCCGGAAAAGCAAGTTATGAATCCGAGTATAATGGAGGAATGGGAAGTAATGGTTTAACTTCTGCTCGACACGATGTTTTTTCTAAGTATTTATCAGAAAAATATCCTGAAAGTTTTGACCCTTCAGTTCCAAATGATTTGATTTATTCAGGCACAAAAAAACTGACTGATACTATTGAAGACCTTTCGGTTGATGTAGGTAAATTAGTGCTGTCGCCGACAAGAACATACGCGCCTATCATCAAAGAAATTCTAGAAAAACATAGAACTAACATTCATGGCATGGTACATTGTAGTGGTGGCGCTCAAACAAAGGTCTTACATTTCGTAGACGATGTACACGTCATAAAAGATAATCTTTTTGATATTCCGCCATTATTTGAGTTAATTCAAAAAGAATCTGATACTGAATGGAAAGAAATGTATAAGGTATTTAATATGGGACACCGAATGGAATTATATGTTCCTAATGATATAGCAGATGATATCATTAAAATATCAAATCAATTTAATGTTGACGCTAAAATAGTTGGTAGAGTGGAGTCTAATGAAGGAAAGAAATTGACTATTAAAAGTCAATATGGAGAATTTGTGTATTAATTATGTTAGATAAATTAGAAGCAATAAAAGTAAGATTTGATGAGGTGTCACAATTGATTGTTGACCCCAATATCATTTCTGACATGAAGCAGTACATTCAGTTAAACAAAGAGTATAAAGACTTAGAGCCAATAATTGAAGCCTACAAAAGCTATAAAAACCTTTTATCAAATCTAGAAAATGCCAAAGAGCTGCTCAAGGATGATGAGATGAAAGAAATGGCCCGAATGGAACTGGATGAATTATCGCCCATGAAGGACACCATGGAAGAGGAAATAAAAGTTTTACTGATTCCTAAAGACCCAGCAGATTCTAAAAATGCAGTAGTTGAAATTCGTGCAGGTGCTGGAGGGGATGAAGCAAGTATTTTCACTGGAGATCTTTATAGAATGTATACAAATTATGCAGATTCAAAAGGTTGGAAAACTGAACTTGTTGATGTTGCCGAAGGAACCTCAGGTGGATATAAAGAAATTATTTTTAACGTTAACGGCGAAGATGTATACGGTATGCTCAAATTTGAGTCTGGTGTTCACCGAGTGCAAAGAGTGCCTCAAACAGAAACTCAAGGAAGAGTACATACCTCAGCGGCTTCAGTAGTAGTAATGCCAGAAGCCGAAGAATTCGATATTGAAGTTAAAGATAGCGATATCAGAAAAGACACCTATTGTTCTTCAGGACCTGGAGGTCAATCGGTAAATACAACCTATTCTGCAGTACGCTTAACACACATACCTACTGGAGTAGTTGCTCAATGCCAAGATCAAAAGTCTCAACATAAGAATTATGACAAGGCACTAAAAGTACTTCGTTCTAGAATATATGAGATAGAACTCCAAAAACGACTAGAAGAGCTTTCTGGAAAACGAAAATCGATGGTTGTAACGGGTGACCGTTCTGCAAAAATCAGAACGTATAATTATCCACAAGGAAGAGTAACCGATCATCGAATAGGATTAACACAATACAATCTTTCTAACGTCATGGATGGTGATATTGAAAAGTTTATTGAAGAGCTCAAATTAGCAGAAAACGCTGAACGATTAAAAGAAGGTACAACTCAAACTGATTAAAATGACAGCAAACGACTTATTTAAGCAAATAAAATCAAAAGAATCATTCTTATGTATTGGCTTAGATACCGATTTGCAAAAAATACCTGCTCATTTACTTGAGTTGGAAGATCCTATTTTTGAATTCAACAAACAAATAATTGATGCAACCCATGATTTATGTGTTGCTTACAAGCCTAACATAGCCTTCTATGAAAGCATGGGCGAAAAGGGATGGGCAAGCCTCAAGAAAACCATTGACTATATTCCTAAAGAAATTTTTACAATTGCTGATGCAAAGCGAGGAGATATTGGCAATACTTCAAAAATGTATGCTAAAACATTTTTCGAAACATACAATTTTGATTCAGTAACAGTGGCGCCATACATGGGCGAAGATTCAGTTTCACCATTTCTAGAATTTAAAGATAAATGGGCCATCATTCTTGCACTTACATCTAACTCTGGCGGTTTAGATTTTCAGATGATTAAAGATGAAGACGGCGAAATGCTTTACCAAAAAGTGTTACATAAATCGCAAGAATATGGAGACAACATAATGTTTGTAGTAGGCGCTACTCGAGCAGAGATGTTAAAGGAAGTTAGAGCGATTGTTCCAAATCATTTTTTATTAGTTCCTGGGATTGGCGCTCAAGGTGGTAATTTATCTGAAGTTGCTAAATATGGAATGAATAAAGAATGTGGGTTACTTGTTAATTCTTCTCGAGGAATCATATATGCAGATAATTCTAAAGATTTTGCAATAAAAGCAAGAGAGCAAGCGTTAAACTTACAAACGGAGATGATAGACTTACTTTCTTTTCTGAAATAAATTTTCTTAAAAATGAAAAAACTCATTCTATCAGCATTGATACTGTTTTTGTGTATTAATGTGTTTTCCCAAGAAAAGTATACTGTTAGTGGTTACATAGTCGATAAAGAAACCGGAGAAAGCCTGATTGGAGTAAATGTAATTTGGAAAGAAAAATTGCAAGGAACCACTTCGAACACCTATGGTTTTTTTAGTTTAACACTTCCAGAAGGAGAAGTTAATCTTGATTTCTCATACATCGGTTATCAGATAGAGTCAAAAACCATTAATCTTAATAAGGATATTAAACTAAATATCGAATTAGGCTCATCGTCAACCAATATCCAAGAGGTTACCATAGTAGGAGAAGAAACTGTTGTTGAGAGAACACAGTCAAGTATAGTAGAAGTTCCAGTAGAACAAATAAAAAACATTCCAGCATTACTAGGTGAAGTAGATGTTTTAAAAGCCATTCAATTACTTCCAGGTGTGCAGTCGGGAGGAGAAGGCACAAGTGGTTTTTATGTGAGAGGAGGAGGTCCAGACCAAAATTTAATTCTTTTAGATGGCGTTCCAGTATATAATGCATCTCACCTGTTTGGTTTCTTTTCAGTATTCAACGCGGACGCTATTAAAAATGTTCGTCTGACAAAAGGAGGTTACCCAGCTCGTTTTGGTGGACGTTTATCTTCAGTACTAGAAATAGATATGAAAGAAGGTAACATGAAAAAGATTGAAGGCGAAGGAAGTATTGGGTTGATATCGTCCAAACTTACATTACAAGGCCCTATCATAAAAGACAAAACTTCCTTTATTATTTCTGGAAGAAGAACCTATATTGATTTATTAGCTCAGCCTTTCATTAGGAATGCCAATGAAGGTAATCCTGCTGGGTATTACTTTTATGATTTTAACGCTAAATTAAATCATAAAATATCCAATAATGACCGTCTGTATTTAAGTGCTTATCTTGGACAAGATAAATTTTATTATACAGAAAGTGATAGTTATAATTATGTAATAGATGGTAAATCTTTTGAAGAAAATTCAGTTTTCGATGCTGGATTAAATTGGGGAAATATAACTTCTTGCCTTAGATGGAATCATCTTTTTTCAAATAAGCTATTTGCTAACACTACTCTGACTTACAGTAAATATCAATTCAATACATTTTTTGACGCTAACAATAGTAATTTGGCGCCATACAGTTTTTCTGCTGATACTTCTAGATTCAATTATTTTTCTGGTGTGAAAGATTATGGGGCAAAAATTGATTTTGACTATCTGCCTAACCCCAATCACTTTATTAAGTTCGGCTTAAATTATGTGCGTCATAATTTTTATCCTGGCGCATTGGATTTATATTCAAGTACTTTAGAAAGAGATTCTTCAGGTGTAGAAGACTTTAGAGTTCAAATCGATACAACTTTTGAATTTTCAAAACCACTAGAAAGTAATGACGCATTTTTCTATATAGAAGACGATTTCAAAGTCAATGATCAGCTAAAAGTTAATTTAGGCTTACACTTAGGGTACTTTAATACCAGTAATAAAACATACCTATCTTTTCAACCACGGTTTTCATCACGTTATTTAATTAGCAAAGACTGGTCAGTAAAAGCTTCATACGCTGAAATGCAACAGAATATCCATTTACTTACAAATAGTGGAGTAGGATTACCTACTGATATATGGGTGCCAAGTACTGATACTATTCCGCCACAGTATTCAAAGCAAGTGGCTGCGGCTGTTAACAGAGTTCTATTAAACGGTGTTTTAGAAGTTACTCTTGAAGGGTACTACAAAGAAATGAACCAACTTATTACCTTAAAGCCAGGTGCAGAAATTATCGGTTTTGAAGATTGGAAAAATAAAGTAGATACCAACGGAATTGGAAGAGCCTATGGTGCAGAGTTATTTATTCAGAAAAAGAAAGGAAAGACTACGGGTTGGTTAGGATACACTTTATCATACAGTGAACGGAAGTTTGAAAACGTCAACTTTGGAAAGTGGTATCCTTACAAATACGATAGAAGACACGATTTTTCAATAGTCGTATCACATAAAGTTTCAGATGCTTTCGATTTTAGTTTTACATGGGTTTATGGCACAGGAAACAATACAACATTTGTTGACTCTAGGTATCCTTCAGTTGATGTCAACGGAAACATATACGGTATTGGATCTAGTTATGTGTCAGAAGTTGAGTACTATCCGACACGTAATAACCTGAGGTTACCCGCCTATCACAGACTAGATATTGGGTTTAATTTTAATAAGAAGAAAAAATGGGGCGAACGAACGGTGTCAATAGGAGCCTATAACGTGTATAACAGGAAAAATCCATTTTTCATTTCCATCGTTGATCAGTCAAGTGTTCAAAACAATACTCTGCTTAATACTAAAGTAGTGCAGCAGACTTCATTATTTCCGATAATACCCTCCATATCGTATAAATTTAAATTTTAATTGAGATGAAAAAAATCATTTATATCCTCTTATCTATCTTTTTGCTTTTCTCATGTGATAATTTACAAACTGTTATCGAAGTAGATTTGCCAGAGCATGAACCAAAACTAGTTGTTAATTCAATCAATCAAGTAGGTCAAAAATGGAAAGCTTACGTCAGTGTTTCGCAAGCGCCATTATCAAATTCAGACTTTGTGTTTTTAACAGATGCGACTGTTTTGATAATGGACGGTGATAATGTTGTTGACACCTTAAAATACATAGAGTCAGAGTTCTGCTACAAATCCGACGTGATAGTTCAACAAGGAGCAGATTTTCAGATAAGGGTTTCACACCCTATGTATGAGACCGTGAGCGCGGGTTTATATTCTTTTGATAGAATAAAAATAAAATCTGTGGACGATATACAGTCAGCATCAAATGGCTATGGAAATTTGCGGTTCTCATTTGACGATCCAGCTCAGACTGATAATTTTTACATGATAAGTATCGATTATTATTCTAAATCTTCAGACGGTGAAAGCTATAGCTTATACATTGAAAGCGATGACCCTTCAATTGTTGAAGGGTATTATGCTGATTCAAAACTGTTATTTGACGATAAGCTGTTCAACGGTTCAACAAAAGAGTTTAATTTGTTAATAGATGAATATTTTTCGCAAAGTGAAGATTCAATTTTTCTTAATCTGTGGAGTGTAGACTATGCCTTTTACCAGTACCAGTCCAGCTTGATTATTCAGTCATATTCTGGAGATAATCCTATTTTTAGCGCTGAGCCAGTAAATGTATACAATAGTTTTCTAGATGAAAACGGCTTGATTAATGGTTATGGAATTTTTGCAGTATCTGATTTAGATAGTGTAATGATACAATTTGAGTAGTAAGAACGATTGCCATGAACGAACAATTACTTCATTACATCTGGCAATTTTGTCATTTTGATATTACAACTCTATTCACTACCAAACAGTTAAGCATTTCAATTCTCAAGGTAGGAACTCATAATTTTGACTCTGGTCCAGACTTTAAGTCGTCACAAATAAGAATTGGAGATTTGGTATGGAATGGCGATGTTGAATTACATATTAATTCATCAGATTGGAATAAGCATAAACATCAATACGATGAAAAATATAATTCTGTAATACTTCATGTTGTTTGGAATCATGATGAAGAAGTTAAAACTGCAAATGGTGATGAAATTCCCTGTTTAGAGCTTTGTTCAGTAGTGGATAAAAATCTATTGGAAAGGTATGAAAGATTAATGCAAAGCAAATCTGTAATCTTATGTGAGCCATACATTAAGGAATTAGATTCATTTCAAATAAATCAATTCCTAGACAGACTTTTAGTTGAGAGGCTAGAAGACAAAACAGTTCAATTTATAAATGAATTTGAGGTTGAAAAAAACAACTGGGAGAGCACATTTTACAATGCTGTTTTCTACACTGTCGGCTTGAGGTTAAATGCTACAAATATGTTAGTACTCGCCAAACAATTACCTTTATCAATATTGCAAAAGCATAAAAACAGCTTATTTCAAATCGAGGCGTTGTTGTTTGGTGTTGCAGGCTTTTTAATTGAAGCCAATGACGAGTATAGCAGTTCATTGAAAAAAGAGTATACATTTCTTAAACATAAGTACAACTTAAAGGAAATGCAAGCATCAGCATGGATGTTTATGCGATTGCGTCCGTCTTCATTTCCAACTGTAAGATTAGCACAATTAGCTATGCTTTTTCACAAGAATTCTCATTTGTTTTCAAGAGTATTAGAAGCTAAATCTATCAAAGAAATACATCAGTTGTTCAAATGTACTGTAAGTCACTATTGGTTAACCCATTATCAACTTAATAAAGTGTCAACAACACGAAAAAAATCCTTTGGAACTGAACTAATCAATTCTATAATAATAAATGCGATTTGCCCCATGCTTTTTGCCTATTCAAAACGAAAATCAGCCATTAACTTTCAAGACTTGGCCATTCACTTTTTAGAAAGCTGTAAGTCCGAAAACAACTCTGTCATAAGGCAATATTCTAAAATTGGAATAAGTGCTCAAACAGCGGCGAAGTCTCAAGCTTTATTGCAATTAAGAAGAAAATATTGCGAAGCCAAAAATTGTTTAAATTGCAACATTGGTAACCAATTACTTAAAGAGTAATGCTTCAGCTTAATAATTTTTTTGAAAAACAGTTTTTTGGCGTAAGCGCATGGTGGGCGAGTAAATTAGGCTTGAAGCCATCATTTGTTAGGTTATTTTTTATTTATCTTTCTTTTGTAAATTTTGGAATACCACTGGTATATCTAACCATGGTATTTGTTTTAAGAGTTAGGAATCATTTTAAGTACAGAAAAAGACCAAGTGTTTTTGACCTTTAAAGTATGAAATTAGTCATTTACTTATTTTCAAAAATATATTCAGCTTTGCTATTCATAATGCTTTTAGTAGCTATCGGAATAGTTGGTTATATGTATATTGAAGATTACACCATTTTTGAAGCCATTTATATGACAGTGATTACGCTGTCAACGGTTGGCTTTCAAGAGGTGCGAGAATTGAGCTCCATTGGAAGGCTATTCACCACTTTTTTAATAATCACAAGTTTTGGTACATTTGCTTACGCAGTATCAGTCTTAACTACTTACATTGTAAGTGGAGAATTTAATCAATATTTTAAGGACTACAGAGTGAAAAAAGATGTAAAACAAATGCAAAATCATGTAGTAGTATGTGGCTATGGCAGAAATGGTTCTCAAGCCGTAAAGAAGTTGTCTGCTCACAATCAAGACTTTGTAGTAATTGACAATGATCCGAAAAGTATTGAAAAACTAAGAAAGTCAGGGAATATTTTATTTGTAAATGGAAATGCTACTCTGGATGAAACCCTTGAAGATGCTGGGATTTCAAAAGCAAAGGCATTAATAAGCTGTTTATCATCTGATGCAGACAACCTTTACGTTGTCTTGTCTGCTCGTCAAAAAAACAAAGACTTAACGATAATAAGTAGAGCTTCATTTGATGAGTCCTACAATAAGTTAAAAATAGCTGGAGCAAATAATGTGATAATGCCTGACAAACTAGGCGGAGCACATATGGCGTCTTTAGTTACAACACCAGATGTTGTCGAATTTTTAGATAATATCGCTTTGGAAGGTGATGCAGAAATTAATCTTGATGAGATAACATTTGAGGAATTGCCTCTTGATTTACACAACAAAACAATACGCGATATTAACATTAAGTACAATACTGGATGTAACATTATCGGCTATAAAAATTCAGAAGGAAAGTATATTGTAAATCCAAATGCAGATACTCCTTTATTGCCCAATTCCAAGTTGTTTGTATTGGGAAGTACTGAACAAATTAATCATTTATACAGTATATTAAATATATCATGACAGAAAAAAAGATTTTAGGTGTTTGCTCATGGCTTTCAGATAAATTTGATTTAGATGTAAGCGGAATACGGTTAATATTCATCGTGGCTACAATATTAGGCTTTGGCTCTCCAATTATAGCGTATTTAATTTTATACCTTATCAAACCAAAATAAGTTTTTAAATGCAGAAAAAAATTCTGATAACTGGAAGTAACGGCTTATTAGGTCAGAAGCTAATACTAGCACTCAAAAGTCAATATGATGTTTTGGCAACGTCAAAAGGTGACTGTCTGATTAGTAATACTGCAGAATTTAAATATCAATCTTTAGACATTACCGATAAAGATTCTATAAATAACACGTTTGACTCTTTCAATCCTGATGTAGTTATAAATACCGCTGCAATGACTGATGTTGATGGTTGTGAAGAAAGAAAAGAACGCTGTGATAGTGTAAATGTATCGGCGGTCGAATATTTACGAGACGCATGCGAAAAGCATGGCGCACATTTAATTCATATTTCAACTGACTTTATTTTCGATGGAAAAGATGGCCCATATTCTGAAAATGACGAGCCTAATCCATTAAGTTATTATGGTTTGTCAAAGTTAAAGTCTGAGAAGTTACTATACAATTCAAAGATAAAATGGACAATTCTTCGAACGATAATTTTGTATGGAACGGCTGAAAATTTAGAGCGGAATAACATAGTATTGTGGGGTAGAAAAGCCTTAAAAGAAGGACAAACACTAAATATTATTGATGACCAATTTCGTTCCCCAACTTTAGCAGAAGATCTAGCACAAGCTTGTGTTTTGGTTGTGAAAAATGAAGCTACAGGAGTTTACAATGCTTCAGGAAAGGATTTTATGAGTATTTTTGAAATGATTGAGCGAATGGCAGATTTTTATAAATGCGATAAAACCAATATTAATAGAATTTCGTCAGAAACGCTAAATCAAAAAGCTAAACGCCCGCCTAAAACAGGCTTCATACTTACAAAATCCATTAATGAATTAGGCTATTCGCCACACTCATTTGAAGAAGGGCTAACGTTACTAGAACAACAATTAAATTAAATTATGAAAAGAGTTTTCTCAACACTATCAGCACTATTATTTTCAAACATATTATTCGCAAAAGATTCTCAAAGTTTAGGAGATAAAATAAATGGCTTCTTTGAGCCCATAGTCGAAGTTATTGGAAAAGTAATCTTTTGGGATCCAGTATCCGCTCTTGGTTTTGAGCTTGATGCTTCAATTCCAATTGTTGTAATTTGGTTGGTGTTTGGAGCTTTGTTTTTTACTTTAAAAATGAACTTCATCAACTTTCGTGGCTTCAAACACGCTTTAGATTTAGTTCGTGGAAAGTATGACGACCCAAAAGATGAGGGGGAAGTATCGCATTTTCAAGCCTTAGCAACAGCATTATCAGCCACTGTAGGTTTAGGAAATATTGCAGGTGTGGCAGTCGCAATCACAGTTGGTGGACCAGGTGCTACTTTTTGGATGATTGTGGCCGGTTTATTGGGTATGTCATCAAAGTTTGTGGAATGTACCTTGGGGGTAAAATACAGAGTTGTCAACGACAAAGGTGAAGTGTCAGGTGGACCAATGTACTACTTGAAGACAGGTTTAGCTAAATATGGTTTTTCTAATTTAGGGAAGGTATTAGCAGTACTTTTTGCGATATTATGTATAGGTGGTTCGTTTGGAGGTGGAAATATGTTTCAGGCCAACCAAGCTTATGCACAGCTTTCAGGGCAATTCCCTATGCTTTCTGGAAACGGACCAATGTTCGGTTTCATTTTAGCAATATTAGTAGGAACTGTTATCATTGGTGGTATAAAAAGTATTGCTAAAGTTACAGAGAAGATAGTGCCTCTAATGGCTGTTCTGTATGTTGCTGCTGCTTCTGTGATATTGATTGTGCATTTTTCAGAATTAGGCAATGCTTTTTCAATGATAATTAAAGGCGCATTTGCGCCAAGCGCAGCTTTTGGAGGATTCATTGGAGTGATTATTCAAGGCTTTAGAAGAGCAGCTTTTTCAAATGAGGCAGGCGTGGGGTCGGCTTCAATTGCTCATTCAGCAACAAAAACTAATGAGCCAGTTAGTGAAGGCATAGTATCGCTTTTAGAACCTTTTATTGATACAGTTGTTATTTGTACAATGACGGCTTTAGTAATTATAGTTACAGGCATGTCAGGTGTTCAAGGAGTAGAGGGTGCTCAGCTAACCTCTCAAGCATTTGAAAGCGTTATATCATGGTTTCCTTATGTGTTAGTATTTGCGATATTTTTATTTGCTTTTTCAACAATGATTTCATGGTCATATTATGGGCTTAAATCTTGGACTTATTTATTTGGTTCGTCGAAAAAATCAGAATTAGTGTACAAGCTAATATTCTTGATTTTTATAATAATCGGTTCTTCAGTTAAATTGGGTGCTGTATTAGACTTTTCAGACATGATGATTCTAGCTATGGCATTTCCCAATATATTGGGTTTATTGATTTTGTCTGGTGAAGTAAAGCTTGATTTGAAAGAATACCTCAATAAAATAAAATCAGGACAAATCAAAAAGACCAAGTAGCTTGTAAATCAACTAGCCGTGAAGAACTTTTTTTACTTTAACTCTGGCAATAGGAGGGCGATAATTTTTTTATCTATTATTATAGTTGGTGTACATTTCTTCATGAAAATGAGTGCTGATAAATCAATTAATCAATACGATTTTAGTCGTTTTCAACAAGAAATCAAAGAGTTTAAAATAGATCAACAGATTGAAAAACAAAAAAAAGTATACACGCCAAAACCTAACTATTCTTCAAAGGAATTTAAAGCTGAAATAAAGAAAATAAAAAAAGTAGATATCAATTTAGCAGATACAATAGCCTTTAAAAGTTTACCTGGAATTGGCACTTATTTTGCAAAGCGAATTTGCAAATACCGTAATTTGTTGGGAGGTTTTCATTCTAAGCATCAAATTCTAGAAGTCTATCAAATGGATAGTCTACGGTATGCTAAAATTCACGATTATTTATTAGTTTCAGAACAAGATATAGTCAAAAGAAATATTAATGTAATCAATGAAGCTGACTTACGAAAGCACCCTTATATTTCCTACAATTTAGCGCGATCAATTGTAAATTATAGACAAGAACATGGGGATTTTGAAAGTATAGATGAATTAAACAATTTACACTTGATAGACTCTCTTAAATTTCGTAAAATTGCATTCTATTTTACAGTTGATGAGCATAACCAATTTAAAGGTAAAAATTAGGGAGGTAAAAGACTTCCCAAAGAAGGGTATTTCTTTTAAGGATATTACTCCACTACTTGCAGATCCTATTCTTTCTTCTTTTGTCGTAGAGTCTTTTAAAAACAACTTAAAAGATGAAAAAATAGATGCTATTGTCGGAGTAGAAAGCAGAGGGTTTTTATTTGGAATGATGTTGGCAAATGAAATTAATGTGCCATTTATACCAATAAGAAAAGCTGGAAAATTACCTGCGGATGTAATAAGTGAGCAGTATGATTTAGAGTACGGCAAGGCAGTTGTCGAAATTCATAAAGATTCAATACAAAAAGGATGGAATGTGGTTGTACACGATGATTTACTAGCCACAGGAGGAACGGCTAAAGCTGCCGCAAACTTAGTCGAAAGACTTGGTGGAAAGGTTCATTCATTTTTATTTGTAATAGAGCTGTCTTTTTTAGATGGTAGAAAAAACATTGGGTCAGAGAAAAACAATATAATATCACTTTTAAAATACTAAGCTATGGACTTTAATCATAATGAAAATCAAAAACTCATCGCCCAGATGATTAAATCCTTTGCCGAAAAAGAAATTGTTCCTTTCATGAAAGAGTGGGATGAAAAACAGCACTTTCCTGTTGAGGTATTTAAGAAATTAGGTGAATTAGGATTGATGGGAGTATTAGTTCCTGAGGAATATGGCGGTTCTGGATTTGGATACGAAGAATACGTTACTGCAATCGAACACTTGTCCAAAGTAGACCCATCAATTGGATTATCAATGGCGGCACACAATTCCTTATGTACCGGTCATATTTTGCAGTTTGGAAACGAGGAGCAAAAGAAAAAATACTTGCCAAAATTAGCATCTGCTGAGTGGATTGGTGCATGGGGGTTGACGGAACATAATACCGGATCCGATTCAGGAGGAATGTCTACAACAGCAGTACAGCAAGGCGATTTTTGGGTTTTAAATGGCGCCAAAAACTTCATTACACACGCAATTAGTGGTGACGTAGCGGTCGTAATTGCTAGAACTGGTGAAAAAGGAGATTCTCGAGGCATGACTGCATTCATTGTCGAAAAAGGCATTGATGGTTTTTCGTCAGGTAAAAAAGAAGATAAATTAGGAATGAGAGCTTCTGAAACAGCTGAGCTCATCTTCGATAATTGTAAAATACCTAAAGAAAATGTGCTTGGAAATATTGGGGATGGATTTATTCAAGCCATGAAAGTTTTGGATGGTGGTAGGTTATCTATCGCTGCTCTTTCAATCGGAATTGCAAAAGGAGCTTATGAAGCAGCCCTAAAATACTCTAAAGAACGTGTGCAATTTGGCAAGCCTATTGCTCAGCATCAAGCAATTTCGTTTAAGTTAGCAGATATGGCAACTACTATTGAAGCCTCAGAGCTGTTAATTTATAATGCGATAAGTAAGAAAAACGAAGGGCAAAGAATAACTTTAAGTGGAGCTATGGCTAAATATTACTCATCTGAAGTAGCTGTGGCCGTTTCAACCGACGCATTACAAATATTTGGAGGATATGGATATTCAAAAGAGTTTCCTGTTGAGCGATTTTACAGAGACTCAAAGCTTTGTACAATAGGGGAAGGGACTTCTGAAATACAGAAAATAGTGATTGCTAAGCAAATAATTAATTAACTATTGTAAGTGAAGTAGATATTTGTATATTTGCAGCCCAATTTAAATTTGAATATGATAATCATTCCAGTAAAAGACGGTGAATCTATTGATAGAGCGCTTAAGAAGTTTAAGAAGAAATTCAATATGACTGGCACCATGAAGCAGCTTAGATCTCGAAGAGAGTTCACAAAGAAGTCTGTTGAGTTGAGAGACCAAAAGATTAAAGCAGCTTACAAAGAGACTTTACGCAGACAAGAAGACTAATTTTTTTAGTTCTCTTTTTGTTTCAAACATCATTTGAATAATTACTAATTTTTAGTATATTCGTTCAAACTGATGTTTTTTTATGCCCTTTACTCAAAAATTCCTCGATTACCTAGCTCTTGAAAAGAGATATTCTTTGCATACCATTAAGGCGTACAAAGCTGATTTAAGTTTATTGAGCGATTATTTAGATGAAGTTTATTCCACCACAATTAATCGGGCAAATCATTCAATGATTAGAAGCTGGTTGGTTCACGAAATAAACAGAGGTAATTCTCCCCGAACCGTAAATAGAAAAATAACCACTCTAAAGTCATTTTATAAATTCGCTGTAAAAGAGGAAGCCATTAAGATTAACCCTACACTTAGACTATCCTCAACCAAAACTTCCAAAAGTATTCCAAGTTTTGTAACAGTTGATGAAATGAATAAACTGTTAGATAAAACAATATTTACTGACGATTACACAGGTAAAAGAGATAGGCTAATAGTTGAAATTTTTTATTCCACAGGTATAAGATTATCAGAACTGATAAATATAAAATTTAAAGATATTGACTTTAGTAAAAAACAACTTAAAGTTTTAGGAAAACGAAATAAAGAACGCATTATTCCGTTAACCAAAGAGTTGGTAAATTCTCTAAATAATTTTACAGAAATTAGAAATTCAATGAGTGTGAAAAACGACTCTTATTTACTCTTAACTGATAAGGGCAAGAAATTAAACCCTACACTAGTGTACAAAACTATGAACAAGTTAATCTCAGGTGTTACTAGTCTTAAAAAAACCAGTCCACATGTTTTGAGACATACTTTTGCTACTCACATGTTAAACAACGGGGCAGATTTAAATGTTATAAAAGAATTGCTTGGGCATGCCAGTTTATCAGCTACAGAGGTTTACACTCATAACTCAATTGATAAATTAAAAAAAGTATTTAATAACGCTCATCCACGAGCCTAAAACACTACAGTTATGCAAATTACTATTCATTCTATTCACTTTGACGCAGATAAAAAACTATTAAACTTTATAAATAAGAAGCTTGAAAAGCTAATTCAGTTCGATGATGAGTTGATTTATTCTGAGGTATTTCTCAAGTTAGAAAATACAGAAAGTAGAGCTAACAAAATTGTAGAAATCAAAGTTAATACAGGTAGTAATGATTTATTTGCTAGCAAGCAATGTGCGTCATTTGAAGAGGCTGTTGACCTTGTTCAAGAAGCTTTAATCCGTCAAGTCAAAAAAAACAAGCAAAAAAAACGCCTCGTTTAAGCCCATTTTTCTCCTAAAACTTTTATTGTAAAAAAAAAACAATGTTGTTATTTGTGTGAAACAAAAACTTTAATACATTTGCAAACCCTTTTTAAGAGGGGCTGTTTTTTTATTTATTGATTTTGCCGCTATAGCTCAGTTGGCTAGAGCAGCTGATTTGTAATCAGCAGGTCGTGGGTTCGAGTCCCTCTAGCGGCTCAGTTCTTAGTTTAAGGGCTATATTGTTTAGGGGAGATACTCAAGCGGTCAACGAGGACAGACTGTAAATCTGTTGGCTACGCCTTCGTAGGTTCGAATCCTGCTCTCCCCACAAACAACTATCGCGGGAGTAGCTCAGCTGGCCAGAGCATCAGCCTTCCAAGCTGAGGGTCGCGGGTTCGAATCCCGTCTCCCGCTCTTAACCTAAGCCGATGTAGCTCAGGGGTAGAGCGTTTCCTTGGTAAGGAAGAGGTCACGGGTTCAAATCCCGTCATTGGCTCAACTGATAAAAAAACAGCCTTTCTTTTAACAAAAAAGAGGATTTTAACTTTAAATTAATTAAAAATAGCTAGCTATGGCAAAAGAGAATTTTAATCGTACCAAACCACACTTAAACATTGGTACAATTGGTCATGTTGACCACGGTAAAACTACCTTGACTGCCGCTATTACTAAGGTATTGGCGGACGCTGGATTGTGTGAGGCTCAAGCGTTTGACTCTATCGATAACGCTCCAGAAGAAAAAGAAAGAGGTATTACAATTAACACTGCTCACGTTGAGTATGAAACACAAAACCGTCACTACGCTCACGTTGACTGTCCAGGTCACGCCGATTACGTAAAGAACATGGTTACTGGTGCTGCTCAGATGGATGGTGCAATTTTAGTATGTGCGGCTACTGATGGTCCAATGCCTCAAACAAGAGAGCATATCTTATTAGCTCGTCAGGTAGGTGTTCCTGCTGTTGTTGTATTCCTTAATAAAGTGGATATGGTAGACGATGAGGAGCTTTTAGAATTAGTAGAGATGGAAGTGAGAGAATTACTATCTTTCTATGATTATGATGGTGACAATGCTCCTGTAGTTTCAGGTTCTGCATTGGGTGCACTTAACGGTGAAGCTCAGTGGGTAGATACTGTAATGAAATTAATGGAAAGTGTTGATGCATTCATCCCTGAACCAGTTCGTGATAATGCAAAAGACTTCTTGATGCCAATCGAGGATGTATTTACTATTACTGGTCGTGGTACTGTTGCAACAGGTCGTATTGAGACTGGTGTAGCAAACACTGGTGATGCAGTTGATATCATTGGAATGGGTGCTGAGAAATTAGGCTCTACAGTTACGGGTGTTGAAATGTTCCGTAAGATCTTAGACAGAGGTGAAGCAGGTGATAACGTAGGTATCCTTCTTCGTGGTATTGAGAAATCTGATATCAAAAGAGGTATGGTAATCTGTAAGCCAGGTTCAGTAACTCCTCACACAAGATTCAAAGCAGAGGTTTATATCCTGAAAAAAGAAGAGGGTGGACGTCATACTCCATTCCACAACAATTATCGTCCACAATTCTATTTAAGAACAACTGACGTAACAGGAGAAATCCAATTACCTGATGGAACTGAAATGGTTATGCCAGGTGATAACTTAACAATTACAGTTGAATTAATCAACAAAGTAGCGATGAGCGTAGGTTTACGTTTTGCAATCCGTGAGGGTGGTAGAACAGTAGGTGCTGGTCAGATTACTGAGATTTTAAGCTAGTAATTATAAATTATTTACAGCAAAGGGGTGAAGTCTTTAATTAGGCTTTGCTCATTGCTGTTTTTACGGGTGTAGCTCAATTGGTAGAGTAGTGGTCTCCAAAACCATTGGTTGGGAGTTCGAGTCTCTCCACCCGTGCAAAAAAAAAGAGAAATGGCAAGATTTGTCGAGTATATAAAAGAGTCAGCAGATGATCTAATGAACAAGGTCTCTTGGCCAAGCTGGAAAGAGTTACAGAGTAGTTCTATTGTGGTTGCAGTAGCATCCTTAATAATTGCTCTGATTGTTTATGTAATGGATTTAAGTTTCCGAAATGTTTTGGAAATATTTTATGACTTATTTTAAATAAAAAAATGGCAGATAAACATTGGTACGTAGTAAGAGCTATTGGCGGACAAGAGAAAAAAGTGTCTGCTTATATTGAGAATGAAATTTCAAGATTAAATCTAAATGATTTTGTTTCTCAAATTTTAGTTCCTACTGAAAAAGTATTTCAAATTAGAAATGGCAAGAAAGTCAGTAAAGAAAGAAACTTCTTTCCTGGATACATTTTAGTAGAAGCTAATCTAGTTGGTGAAGTGCCTCATATTATCAGATCAATTCCTGGTGTAATCGGTTTTTTGGGTGCTACAAAAGGTGGTGACCCTGTTCCTATGAGAACATCTGAAGTTAACAGAATCTTAGGAAAAGTTGATGAACTAGCTATTACAGATGAGGAAATCGTTATCCCATATGTAATAGGAGAATCAGTCAAAGTAATTGATGGTCCATTTAATTCTTTTAGTGGTTTAATTGAAGAAATTGACGAACAGAAGAAAAAGTTAAAAGTTACAGTAAAAATATTTGGTCGTAAAACTCCTGTTGAATTGAGTTTTATGCAAGTTGAAAAAGAATAATTTGTGTTAACCGATTTTTATGTTTTAGAAACATTTTGCTTCCAGTTTCTAGACGTCTAAATCAAAAAATAAATCAAACCAATGGCTAAAGAAGTTAGTAAAGTTGTCAAATTACAGGTTAGAGGAGGCGCAGCAAATCCGTCGCCACCAGTAGGTCCTGCTCTTGGTGCGGCTGGGGTTAATATCATGGAGTTTTGTAAGCAGTTTAATGCCAGAACCCAAGATAAACCAGGTAAAGTTTTACCGGTTGTAATAACCGTTTACGTTGATAAATCATTTGAATTTGTCATCAAAACTGCACCAGCAGCTGTACAATTATTGGAAGCATCCAAAAAGAAAAAAGGTTCTGGAGAGCCAAATAGAAATAAAGTAGGTTCTGTTTCATGGGATCAGGTAAAATCTATTGCAGAAGATAAAATGGCGGATTTGAACGCCTTTAATGTCGATTCAGCAATGATGATGATTGCCGGTACAGCTAGAAGTATGGGATTAACTGTTAAAGGTGGAACTGCTCCACAAAAAAAATAACATTATGGCTAGACTAAGTAAAAATATGAAAGAAGCTGTAGCTCAGATTGATAAGTCTTTAGCTTACACCCTCACTGACGCTGCTGGTTTAATGAAATCTATTTCAAAAACTAAGTTTGATGCTTCAGTTGATATTGCTGTCAAATTAGGTGTTGATCCAAGACAAGCAAACCAAATGGTTAGAGGAGTTGTTACTCTTCCTCACGGAACTGGAAAAGATGTAAAAGTTCTTGCCCTTGTTTCTGCAGACAAAGAAGCGGAAGCTAAAGAAGCTGGCGCTGATTTTGTTGGTCTTGATGACTACATAGCAAAACTAAGTGAAGGTTGGACTGATGTTGACGTAATCATTACTATGCCTTCAGTAATGGGTAAGTTAGGCGCCTTAGGACGTGTATTAGGACCAAGAGGATTAATGCCTAACCCAAAAACAGGAACAGTAACCATGGAAGTTGGTAAAGCGGTTTCAGATGTTAAAAAAGGTAAAATTGATTTTAAAGTAGACAAGTTTGGTATCATTCACTGTGCTATAGGAAAATCATCTTTTGAACCATCGAAAATTGTTGATAATGCAAGCGAGTTATTGCAAACAATTTTGAAATTAAAACCCTCGGCTTCTAAAGGTACATATGTACAGAGCGTTCATATGTCAAGTACAATGAGCCCGAGTATTCGAATTGATGAAAAATCAATCTAAATCATAACAGTTATGACAAGAGAAGAAAAAAATAAAGCTATAGACGCTTTAAGCGTTCAGTTAGCTGACAATAAGAACTTTTACCTGACTGATATTTCGGGTTTAAATGCTGAAAGCAGCAGTAATTTAAGACGTGTATGTTTTAAAAGTGATGTTCAAATTCAAGTAATTAAGAATACACTTTTAAGAAAAGCAATGGAGAAAAACGACATTGACTTCGAACAAATGTATGATTCTCTAAAGGGAAACACAGCTATTATGTTTGCTGAGTCATCAAATGCTCCAGCAAAAATTATAAAAGAATTCAGAAAGAAAAAAGATAAGCCTATTTTAAAATCGGCTTTTATCGAAGAGAGTTTCTATTTTGGAGACGACCAAGTAGAAGTATTATGTTCGCTGAAATCGAAAGAAGAATTGATTGGCGATATTATTACTCTATTACAATCTCCTCCAAAAACAGTTATTTCTTCTCTGCAATCTGCAGGAGGAACGCTTTCTGGAATTTTAAAAACATTATCTGAGAGATCAGAATAAAAATCTTAGTGATTACGCACCACTAATTTTAATGCTTCCACATTAAATAGAATTTATAACAAACTAAACTAAATTAAAATGGCAGATTTAAAAGCTTTCGCAGAACAGTTAGTAAACTTAACTGTTAAAGAAGTAAGTGAATTAGCTGATATCTTAAAAGACGAGTATGGTATTGAACCTGCAGCTGCGGCTGTAGCTGTTGCAGGACCTGCTGCTGGAGGTGGCGGTGACGCTGCTGAAGAGAAATCAGAATTTGATGTAATCTTAACAGCCGCTGGAGGTTCTAAGTTAGCAGTCGTAAAACTTGTAAAAGAGTTGACTGGTCTTGGACTAAAAGAAGCTAAAGATATTGTAGACGGTGCACCAGCTCCTATCAAGGAAGGTGTAGCTAAAGACGAAGCTGAAGCATTGAAAACTCAATTAGAGGGTGCAGGTGCTGAAGTTGAGCTTAAATAAGTTTACAACATTATCATAAAAGGTTTAGGCTTTAAACACCCGTTTAAAGCTTAGACCATTTTGTGTTTACAAACAATTCATTTTATAACAAAAAAAAATACTAAATTGACTTCAAATAAAACTACCGGTAGAATCAATTTTGCTTCAATTAAAAATCAATTAGAATATCCTGATTTTTTAGATATTCAAATTGGTGCATTTAGTGATTTCTTTCAAATAGGAGCATCATCTGATAGAAGAAAAGAAGAAGGACTTTGTAGAGTTTTCAATGATCACTTTCCTATTTCCGACTCAAGAAATAATTTTGTTTTAGAATTTATAGACTACACAATTGATCCCCCAAGATATTCAATTGAAGAATGTATTGAAAGAGGATTAACTTATAAAGTTCCTCTAAAAGCTAAACTAAAACTGTATTGTACTGATCCCGATCATGAAGACTTCGAGACTATTGAGCAAGAAGTATTTTTAGGTTCAGTCCCTTACGTTACTCCAAAAGGATCATTTGTTATTAACGGTGCCGAGCGTGTGGTAGTTTCACAATTGCATCGTTCACCAGGTGTTTTCTTTGGACACAGTTTCCATGCTAACGGGGCTAAACTTTACTCTGCAAGAGTAATCCCATTCAAAGGTTCATGGATAGAATTCGCGACAGACATTCACAATGTGATGTATGCGTACATTGACAGAAAGAAAAAATTACCTGTAACGACATTATTAAGATCTATCGGTTTTGAAAACGATAAGGATATTTTAGAAATATTTAATCTTGCTGATGAAGTTAGAGTTAGTAAAGCTTCTCTGAAAAGAGTAGTTGGACGAAAGCTAGCGGCAAGAATATTAAAAACTTGGATTGAAGATTTCGTTGATGAAGATACAGGTGAAGTAGTTTCAATTGAAAGAAACGAGGTAATTGTTGATAGAGAGACAATTATTGAGAAAGAACACATTGATGATATCATTGATTCAGGTTCAAAAACAGTCCTATTGCATAAAGAAGATATCAGTACTTCTGAGTATGCAATTATCTACAACACATTACAAAAAGACCCTACTAACTCAGAGAAGGAAGCTGTAATTTATATCTACAGACAACTTCGTAATGCTGAGCCGCCAGATGAAGAGACAGCAAGAGGTATTATTGACAAGTTATTTTTCTCAGATCAAAGATACAGTCTTGGTGAAGTAGGTAGATTTAGAATAAACAAAAAATTAGGTTTGAATGTTGATTCCGATATTCAAATACTTACAAAAGAAGATATTATTTCTATCATCAAAAACTTAGTTGAGTTAGCTAACTCTAAAACTAATGTTGATGATATTGATCACTTAAGTAACAGAAGAGTTAGAACAGTAGGTGAGCAGTTATCAAATCAGTTTAGCTTAGGTCTTTCTAGAATGGCAAGAACCATTAGAGAAAGAATGAATGTTAGAGATAACGAAGTTTTTACGCCTATTGATTTGATTAATGCTAAGACTTTGTCATCTGTTATTAATTCATTTTTTGGAACCAACCAGTTATCACAATTTATGGATCAAACTAATCCGTTAGCAGAGATAACTCACAAAAGAAGATTATCTGCTTTAGGTCCTGGAGGACTTTCAAGAGAAAGAGCTGGTTTCGAAGTAAGAGATGTACATTACACACATTATGGAAGGTTATGTCCAATTGAGACCCCTGAAGGTCCTAATATTGGTTTAATTTCCTCTCTTGGTGTTTTTGCAAAAGTTAATAATCTAGGTTTTATAGAAACTCCATACAGAAAAGTAGAAAACGGAGTTGTAGATTTAAAAAATCATAAATATTTAAGTGCTGAAGAAGAAGAAGGTATGTTAATTGCCCAAGCAAATATCCCAAAAGATAAGGATGGTAAAATTCTTTCAGAAAAGGTTATTGCAAGACAAGAAGCAGATTATCCTGTTATAGATCCTTCTGATGTTAACTACACTGACGTAGCACCTAATCAAATTGCATCAATTTCTGCATCACTTATTCCTTTTTTAGAACATGACGATGCTAACAGAGCATTAATGGGATCA
>ENA-OUOG01000751-OUOG01000751.1-marine-metagenome-genome-assembly--contig:-NODE-751-length-41040-cov-4.153358_pt1 | contig 41040 bp, 32 predicted proteins | sample MGYA00248635_ERZ508505 | MGnify/ENA primary metagenome ERZ508505 (study PRJEB26176, sample SAMN06267871) | marine metagenome | isolation source: Saanich Inlet, British Columbia, Canada | place: Pacific... | reverse complement strand
ATCTGCGGGGAAAAGGCGGATGTGTTTGATGTGTCGGGCCACACGATCGGTCATATTGCGGTGCATTTCCCTGAATCAGCCGTTTTGTTCACCGGTGACAGCCTTATGGCGCTGGGATGCGGGCGCCTGTTTGAGGGCACGCCGCCGCAGATGTGGAATTCGATGCTGAAACTGCGCGCCCTGCCCGATGACACACGGGTGTGTTCAGGCCATGAATATACCCAGACCAATGCTGCCTTTGCGCGCACCATTGAACCGGACAATGACCACCTTATATCTAGAAGCAGCGCAATTGATGCAGCCCGCGCGCAGGGGCACCCGACGGTCCCGTCCGATCTTGGCGTTGAAAAGCGCACAAACCCGTTTCTGCGTGCCGATATCGGGGCGCTTCAATCCAGCATAGGCATGCAAGGGCACAGCCCCCAGGATGTCTTCACCGAAGTCCGCACCCGACGCAATAATTGCTGACCAGCCAGAAATTTGCGCAAACCCCTAAGAATAAGGCCCAAATCGGCCACACCTGAGACCCTGTAACAGAAACGTGGCAATTTTTCCCTTGAAGCCGCGCAGAATAAGCCAAAACTTAAACTTAAGAGGCCACGGTGTTCAGCGGGCCAACCCCGCCTGAAGACCCCCGATCAAGAGGAGCACGCAAGGTGCCATCATTCTCGACCACGCTTGAGCAGTCCATTCACGCCGCGCTGGCCCTTGCCAACGCCCGCAAACACGAACTCGCCACGCTTGAGCACCTGCTGCTTGCGCTGATCGACGAGCCTGACGCCGCACGGGTCATGAAGGCCTGTTCGGTCGATCTGGATGAGTTGCGCAAAACGCTGGATGATTTCATTGAAGACGACCTGTCCACACTGGTGACTGATGTGGAAGGATCCGAAGCCGTGCCAACAGCCGCGTTCCAGCGGGTGATCCAGCGCGCCGTCATCCACGTCCAGAATGCCGGACGTGAGGAAGTCACGGGCGCGAATGTGCTGGTGGCCCTGTTCGCCGAACGCGAGAGCCACGCGGCCTACTTCCTTCAAGAACAAGAGATGACCCGTTATGACGCCGTTAATTTTATCTCTCATGGGGTTTCTAAGCGCCCTGGTTCGTCCGAGTCGCGCCCAATTTCAGGTACTTTAGATGAGGATGATGAGGGTAACGTTGCCGGCGTCGGTGAAGCGCTTGATGCATATTGCGTGAACTTAAATGACAAGGCCCGCTCTGGGAAAATAGACCCGCTTATCGGTCGTGAAAAAGAGGTTGAGCGCGCCATTCAAATTTTGTGTCGCCGCAACAAAAATAATCCGCTGCTGGTCGGTGACCCCGGCGTTGGTAAAACAGCGATTGCCGAGGGCTTAGCGCGTCGTATTATTGAAAACGATGTGCCAGATGTTTTGAGCGACAACATTATTTACTCTCTGGACATGGGCGTGTTACTCGCAGGAACGCGCTATCGCGGTGACTTTGAAGAGCGCCTTAAACAAGTCATGGCAGAGCTTGAAGAAATGCCAGAAGCAATATTGTTCATAGATGAAATTCATACGATTATCGGGGCAGGGGCAACATCGGGCGGGGCTATGGATGCGTCTAACCTCTTGAAACCTGCACTGCAAAATGGTGGTTTACGGTGTATGGGGTCAACGACTTATAAAGAGTATCGCCAGCATTTTGAGAAAGACCGTGCTTTGGCGCGCCGGTTCCAAAAAATTGATGTTAATGAACCAAGTATCCACGATACTATTAAAATCCTCAAAGGCTTAAAGCCAAGTTTTGAGGATTATCATAATGTCCGTTATACCAATGATGCGATCAAAGCCGCCGTTGAATTATCATCACGCTATATGGCTGACCGTAAGCTCCCCGATAAGGCCATCGATGTTATAGATGAAGTAGGGGCCGCCCAAATGCTTTTACCGGCTTCAAAGCGCCGTAAAACCATTGGTGTTAAAGAAATAGAAGGCGTCATTTCAACAATGGCGCGTATCCCACCGAAGAGCGTATCGAAAAATGATACTGAAAAATTACGAGACTTGGGCATTAACTTAAAACGTGTGGTTTTTGGCCAAGACGATGCAATAGAGGCGTTGTCATCTGCAATTAAGCTCTCCCGTGCTGGTTTGCGAGACCCTAATAAGCCAATTGGCAATTATCTTTTCTCTGGGCCAACTGGCGTGGGTAAGACAGAAGTCGCGCGACAATTAGCAAGCATTTTAGGTGTCAACCTTCTGCGGTTTGATATGTCGGAATATATGGAGCGTCATACAGTCTCGAGGCTTTTAGGGGCGCCTCCCGGATATGTCGGCTATGATCAAGGTGGCTTGCTAACAGATGGCATCGATCAAAACCCTCATTGCGTATTATTGCTCGATGAGATTGAAAAAGCGCACCCAGACTTGTTTAACGTTTTATTGCAAGTAATGGATCACGGCACCCTGACTGATGCTAATGGCCGTAAAGTTGATTTTAGAAATGTTATCTTAATTATGACTAGCAATGCTGGCGCTTCTGATATGGCGCGTGCGCCGATGGGCTTTGGCAGAGAAGAGCGAGAGGGTGAAGATATCGAGGCGATTAATCGAGCCTTCACACCGGAGTTCCGTAATCGATTAGATGCGATAGTCGCCTTTAATGGTTTGTCTCCTGAGGTTATTTCAAGGGTTGTCGAGAAGTTTATTCTAGAGCTTGAAACGCAACTCGCTGACAGAAATGTTATCTTAGATGTCTCTGACAAGGCTCTGCGTTGGTTGGTCAAAGAAGGCTATGACCCCAAAATGGGCGCGCGTCCTATGGCGCGCTTAATTCAAGAACACTTGAAGAAGCCTCTTGCAGATCAGTTATTGTTTGGGGATCTGAAGTCGGGCGGCGTTGCAAAAGTTAGCTTAGACAAAAACAGTAAAATCATAATTGCTGTCGAGCCTCCTGAAACAAACGCTGCAGGTTCGGATAAGCCGCCCAAAAAAACTGCAGAGATCGACGGTTAAGCTCTAAAGTTCAGCTTTAATTTTATCAGCTATGAGAGCAAGTTCGTCCATGTTAGCGATATCGCGCGCATGAAATGCGAGATCAATGCCGCTTTGGCGCGGCAGTATGTGCATATGGATATGAGGGACTGTTTGTCCGGCATCTGATCCGCTGAGTTGCGCGATCATCACGCCTTCTGCACCCATGGCTTTGCGTACAGCATCAGCCACTTTTCTGGTCGTTATTAATAAGGGGCCAGCGGCTTCATCGGGCAGTGTCAAAAGGTGTGTGGCTGGGGTTTTAGGTATTACCAGAACATGACCGTCGACTTGAGGCATAATATCCATAAAAGCTAGTGTCTGCTCATCCTCATAAAGTTTTAGAGATGGTAGCTCTCCTCGGAGTATCTTTGCAAAAATATTATTCTCGTCATATGGGTCGCTTAACTTAATCATTGTCTTCCTCTGTTTTAACGCCGGGCAGATCCTTAAAGGGTGTGTATTGGCTTAAGACTTTAATGTCATTTTCAATATATTGCCTTTCTTCAGCAAGATAATGATCGATCGCTTCTCTAAGCCCTTCATGAGCTATATAATGCGCCGAATATGTCGTTCTCGGTGCATATCCGCGTGCAATTTTATGCGTACCCTGAGCGCCAGCCTCGACAAATTTAAGGCCGCGGTCAATCGCAAAATCGATTGCCTGATAATAGCATATCTCAAAATGCAAAAATGGATGGTCCTCTAAACACCCCCAATTTCGACCAAATAATGTGTCGCCACCAATAAAGTTAAGTGCGCCGGCAATAAATTTCCCATCGCGTTTTGCCATGACCAATAATATTTGATCCCGCATGGTTTCTTGAACTTGCGAAAAGAATGCGCGTGTCAGGTAAGGAGTTCCCCATTTTCTTTGTCCTGTATCGAGATAAAATGCAAAAAATGCATCCCAATGGCTTTCGGTGAGCTGATCTCCTGTCAACCACTCTATGGTAATGCCATTTTCGAGAGCTTTTGCGCGTTCTTTTTTAATATTTTTACGTTTACGCGATGCCAGTGCACCCAGAAAGTCGTCGAAACAACGATAATCATTATTTTCCCAATGGAACTGTTGGTCTTTGCGCAGCAGATAGTTTTCTTCGCCTAGAAACGTCCATGTTTCTTGGGGGATGAAATTTATGTGTAAGGATGAGATGCCATTTTGTATGAGTAGGTTCTCAGCCGCTCGTAATAATGCGCGCGCTTGGATGGCTGCAAGCGCTGGGTCTAAAGCGCTGGTTAGTAAGCGAGAGCCTGTGGCTGGGGTAAATGGCGTTGCTGATAAAAGTTTTGGATAGTAATTTCCGCCGGCACGGTGAAATGCATCCGCCCAAATATGGTCAAAAATATACTCTCCTTGGGAATGTGATTTTAAGTAGAGCGGAAAAATAGCCGCGGCATGTGTGTCCTGCATTAAGACGAGGTGGCAAGCTTGCCAGCCTGTCTTAGGGGATGCTGAGCCACTTTCCTCAACGGCGCAGAAAAACGAATGATCTAAAAAAGGGTTGTATAGTCTATGTGCGGGATTGGCGCATTGGTTCCATTCTTCGGCTGTTAAGTCGCGTGCAGCATCTAAACGTTTAATCGTAAATGTAAAATCGTCTCGTGACATATTTTAGTATGCCACTTCGAAAATAGCGTCGAGTTCGACGGCCCATCCACGCGGCAGGCTGGAGACGCCAACTGCAAAGCGGGCATGTCTGCCTCGCTCGCCAAGGGCATTAACGATGAGGTCAGAGGCGCCATTAATAACCTGAGGGTGTTCCATGAAGCCAGGCATTGCATTAACGAACCCCCCAAGTTTTATGCATGCCTTCACGCGGTCAAAGTCATTGTCGCAGGCAACCCCGACCAAGGCTAAAATGTTCAGTGCGGCAGCTTTTGCTGCCTCATAGCCATCTTCCGTTGTGATGGTGTGGCCCAGTTGTCCAGTGACCTCATGACCATCATAAACGGGTCCTTGTCCTGAAATGTAAAGATGGCTGCCGCTCACCCGATATGGGTGGTAATTTGCCAGTCCAAGTTTCGGCGACGGAAGCGTTAAACCTGTCGACGTTAAAAATGTCCGAACAGAGCAGGTCTCGGTCATATGTGCGTTTTCCTTTTCGTTCTCGTTGGGACAACTAAAAATGGCCTTGATTGCCCTGATCACTAAGCATTGATAACAGATTAAATCAAATCCCGCCCTTTGCGAATGGCATTATCACCAAATTTTTCGCGTACTTTATCCATTGTACGTTCGGCAGTTATTTTTTTGTGGCGATCAGGCTCGGCTAGATCAGGAATGTCGCCCTGTTCACTATCAACAATTTGGGCAACGCCAATTCCAATAAGTCGAAAATGATCGTTAGGTCGCTCGCTTAGTAAGTATGTCAGCAATGTTAAGCCATCTTCGTAGATAGCCTGAGCAAGTTGAGTGGGGCTATGGCGCGTGTGACTGCGCGTTAAGGAAACAAATTTATTGGTTTTAGCTTTTAGAATGACAGTTCTCCCCGCTAAACCTTGCTGTTTGCAACGTCGTGCTGTTTTTTCACTTAACTGCCAAAGGTGTTTCTGTAGGGTTTTGGGATCTTTGATGTCTTTGGCAAATGTGGTCTCACTTGAGACTGATTTTGTCTCGCGACTTGGGTCAACTTTTCTGCGGTCGATGCCGCGCGCCAGTTCTGCGAGGCGGAAACCTGAGCTTTCATAGCGTTTAACCATGTCACTTATTGGAATGGACTGGATTTGTCCAATGGTTGTAATGCCATCGCGCGCCAGTCTCTCTTGGCTCGCTTTCCCAACACCCCAGATTTTGGATACTGTCATGGGCGCGAGACGCGTCATCGTTTCTGCCTGCCCGATTAATGAGAAGCCGCGCGGCTTCTCCAAGTCTGAAGCTAGTTTGGCCAAAAATTTATTATGACTAAGGCCTACAGAAACTGTGATCTGTATGTTTTTTTCGATGTCGTTAACAAGCTGGGCGAGGATTAATGCCGGCGGTGCATGATGGAGTTTTTCAGTCCCTGTTAAATCAAGAAAAGCCTCGTCAATTGATAGTGGTTGGACCAAGGGCGTGAGGGCACGCATCATCTCACGAATTTCTTGTCCTACTTTTTCATATAGCCCCATATTGGGCGCTACAATGACGGCGTCAGGGCAGCGTTTCTTTGCTTCGAATATTGGCATTGCAGAATGTACACCATGGATGCGTGCTTTATAGCAAGCGGTTGATACGACGCCACGGTTACCTCCCCCTATTATGACGGCTTTATCGGCAAGTTCAGGTCGATCGCGCTTTTCAACAGCTGCATAAAAAGCGTCGCAATCAATATGTGCAATGCTTAAGTGTAACCATTCCGGATGGGTGAGCAGTCGCGGGGACCTGCAATTAGGACAACGGTTACGTGAAGCCCCCGAGCCTTCGGCAGCATTTAGGATACCTAAACAATCGCGGCAAAAGCCGCTCGAGGTATCAATGTCCGACGCGGTCAAGTTCTGTAGCAATCCAGTCATGTGCTTGCTTCCAGCAATCAATGCGCTGTGTCGCCTTTGCGGCAGGACCAATTAGTTTTGCCAAACGCGGGTCAGCAACGAAATGAATGCGATTGGTTTCTGGGCTGTGTTCTCCGACACTGTCTATATTATGAGGGATGTCGTCCAAGAAGAAAACAGGCGCGCGCATTTTTTTGTGTAGCCACGAGATTGCCGGCCCTTTTAGACCTGAACCTACAATCACAGGATAATCCATGCCATGGTCTCGTAGGTTATCAATGCGGTCTTGTTTATAGGCGATTGGTAGGTTGGTAAAAACGATAACCTGTGCTCGTTCCTTAAGTTTTGCGAGTGATTCTGCTGCATAATCGACGGCGGGGATATTACGGGTCGATGAGGCAAAAAAGTCCTCAATGAGGTTTTCACGCATAACTTTCTCATTGGTCTCTTTTGAGAAAATATTTCCTGATAAGGCAAAGTTATTGAGGTTAATCCAGAGGCCTTCACCATCTAAAAAATGCTCCATCGCCACCATAAAACGCAACAGCACCTCATCAGCATCGGAGATGACCAGCGGTCTATCGGGCTCTAGCGTGAGCGTTTCAAATTGAGATAGAATTTCGTCACTTGGTTGGGTCATGATACGCCTTTTCTAACAAATACTATGTCCGCAGTTACGTCCAATGGGGAGTGTTGCCGCCGGGTAAAGCGGCCCGCGCCAAGAGAGGGGTGTCGGGGTTAATGTCTTCATCTGTACAAAATGAGCGCAATATTTCTTCATCTCCTAGCATAAAATCTAATAGTCCCCCTAAAGTCTCGCTATTACTCGCCTCGCTCATTAAGTCAGCAGGTGATAGGCCAGATGTTGCACAAAACCGTTCCATAAAATCGTCTTGTGCGGCCAACCAAGCGAGTGCTTTGAGTGCTACAATTTCTGCTAATTCACTATCCAAGGTTTATGCTCCAGTACCGACACAATAGCCTATTTCGTTGATACAGCAATGGTCGCTTACGCTGGTCCAAACTTTTTTATAGGTCTAAAAGATATGTGAATGGTCTAGCCAGATACGTATTTGTGTGTAAACTATCGAAAATATGAGGGTAAAAATATCGGTCATTAAGCGGCCTCTAAAAGTTAACCTGCTTCACCGTTGTATCTATTTGGAATTTGTTAAGTCCGATTAGCTCTGCTGTTTTTTTATAGTCTTATTGTTGGTAGCCTTTCGCCCAATACACAAGATGGCGACATATATACATTTGCTATTATGCTGATTTGTCTGTGAACCATTGAGCGCCAGTCGGATTTTGCACGTGAGTAATTCTGTTCGAAAAATATAAAAATAAAAATAGGAAGAGATTATGCCAACAAAATTTAATATAGATATCAAAGAGACCAGTGGAACCGTACTAAACCAGCTCTGGGAAATGCGCACGAATTTAAGAGTAGCCCAAGTTACTTATGAGAAAAGTGTTAGAGAGTTGCGCTCGGTGCGCGCCCAAATAGCCGCATTGGAACAAAGAAAAACTGGTCAATCGCGCTTAAGCAAGCGTGAGCTATCGAAGATCGAATTGGATCTCACGAAGCTCAAGCAGACGGAATTAGATGCCATCGCGGCTTCTACATCTCGTGCCAAGGACTTCATTCAAGCGCAAACCGAGGCGAGTGTTGGTTGGTCCGAGTTATTGAGGGGAAATGGTTATGACATTACGTTAAACGAAGCCAGGTCATTCGTGAAAGTCGACACCACGCTTAATGATATTCTAGACGGAAATTTACGGAATCCCGCCTCTGCTGCCTCAGACAGTCAACTGCTCAATGATATGTCGGAACTTTATGAGCTTATTCCTGGGCGAGTTTCTAGTTTACTCAAAGCACTTTCGGTGAAACGTGTGTTCGAGACACCTGCTTTAGCAGCGAGTGCGCAACGTGCTCAGGAGCTTGGTGTTAAAGATGTATGGACCGGACAGATAGATGCAGATTTTCTTACATTATGTGATGGGTTAGTTACCGAGCAACCTGTCTTACGTGAGGGCGGTCGAAGATTTACTACCGCGACTTTCGAGCCACTGAGGAAAGGTATAGCAAAGGCTGCTCTGGTTGAAGAGCTCAGAAATAGGCAGGCTGAAGCCCTACAGGTAGTGAGAGATCAGGCAATCAACCCCGAAGAATATAAAGAGTTTATGAAGAGTGTGGCCGAAACAAGTATGGGCCGTTTTAATAGTTTTTTCTCGCCAGAAGGCGAACGCGGGAACATCCCCGAGGATCTGAAGGTGAAGTTTAATCAAGAAACTGAACTTGTCTTAGACAAGATGCTGAAGGAAGAGATTGTTCCGGCAATAGAGCGTTATGTTCTAAAAATAACGCCACAGGATACTCCGATTATTCCGAGTGAGGGAGGTGCGACCGGCGGGGGTGATCGTGATTATGATATTATTGATGAAAAAGAGTTCCCGGGCGAGGGAGAGGCTAGAGAAGAGTTTATTGAGGACCATCGTCAGGTTGAGGCAGTTACCTTTAGTGAATTATTTCGATAGAAGATAGTGGTTCTTTAGAGCGTATGAACGCCTTGTATTCTCGTATCAAGGCTAAATAACAGCCACATTAAACTGTGTTACGAAAATGTGTTATGCGCGCTTAGTAAAACTAGTTTTAAACTAAAGCAAATAATAATGGGAGCAAATAATGCCAGTCAAATTTAAACTCGACCCTCAAGGAAGTAAACCTGACCCCGGAGGGCATAATCAAGCAAAATTAGATGAACTCGTAAAAATGCGGCGACAATTGGGAAAGCCTCAGCGAGCATATCGAGAGGCGGTTATGCGCGTCCGAAAGGTTCGAGACCAGATTGAAGAGCTTGAAGCCAGAAAGTCGAGCGGAACGTCAATAGGTGAGAAGGGTCTCACCGAAATTGATGAACAGATCTCTGACTTAAAAACAAAGGAAAGCGCTGCTATAGAGCTTGTTCGGTCTTCTTCGGTTAACCTTGTTCAGGCCGAAAACGCTGCGGCTGTCGACTGGGCAACACAATTACGGGAAAATGGTTATGATATTTCTCTTACTGAGGCAAAATCTTTTATTAAGGTGGACGCTACGATAGGAACCGTGTTTGCTGCGAATTCCCTTTATGGGCCTTCAGCCAGAAGCGACAGCGAAATGTTAAATGAAATGTCCGACCTCTTTGAGTTCATGCCAACTGCGCGGCCATCTAGTTTGCTAAAAGCTATTACGGTGCAGCGTCTATTTAGTGCCCCCACAAGCACCACGAGTTTGGCGCTGAAAAAAGCCCAAAGGCTTGGTGTCGAGGGTATTTGGAATGGTACGATAGATGACGAATTTGTTGAACTTTGTGATGGGCTGTTAACAGAGACACCGCCCGTTCTCCAGGAAGGAAAAACGAATTTTACACGATCGGAGCTTCCGCTCAAGAAAGGTTTTGCCAAGGCGGCCCTTGTAAACGAGCTCAGAAATAATAAGGCGCAAGCGTTGGAAGTCGTTAGACAGCGTGCCAATAACCCTGAGGCTTACTCAGAATTTATGCAGAATGTTGTTGAAACGAGCAATCAAAAATTAAAAGAATTTTTTCCGCCGGAAGGTGAGAGATCTGGAATGACGGAACGTATGCTGGATGAATTGAGCAAAAAGACAGAAGTGGCGTTGGATAAAATGTTAAATGAGGAAGTTGTTCCGGCTATCGAGCGATATGTTTTGCAAATCGAGGCGCCGGAGGTCCCAGAGCGTTCGGGTGCGTCAGGGTTTGATGACCCTGAATTAACTGACGGCGTGGATATATCTTACGATGGCGAGTCTCGAGAAGCCTTTGAGGAAGACTATCATGGCGTTGAGGCGTCAACCGTTGGTGAGTTATTTCGCTAACGCTTGCTTGCGGTCTGACACGTTTGAGCGCGACAACAAGGGGTATATGTTGCAGGTTGATGTCTTGTTTTGTATCCGTATGGGTCGACCAAGCGGTGACTCAAGTAGGTTTTATTTTTGAGGTTTCTTATCGTTAATAGTATGTGTCAAGACTGCTATTTAAAATATTTAGGATGAAATATTTAGTAGGTGAAATATTTACTAATTGACCCGTCATGTGAAAGTAAGAAGACCGAAAACATGTGCGTTGTCTCTCTGTGATTCTTAGGATATTGAGTCAGTATTATTTACTTCAGTATGATTTACTTCAGTATGATTTATTATTGAGTAAAAAATGAGTTTGGTTCGGTCTGGTTTAGCGTTTAGTCTTTCCCTTTCGACTGTACAGTTTGATATTTGTGGAATCTAATACTTCAATGGTTTTACAATCGGCGCTCATTGTCGAGTTAGGGGTTAATGGAAACCTGTTTGCGGTTCCATTGCGTTAAGTTTCAGAGTTGTTAAATTCCAAATTTGTAAATCGGTATTGCTATAATAGCAGTTAAACGCTTGGGCATTTAGTTGTGCTTCAAATATGAGAGGTGCCTGTAGTAATGGGAGGTATAACGGGATATCCGTTTACAGCCGCTTAATAAACTAAATTTATCTAATAAAAATAAAAAGGTGATAATATGGTAGACGGCAATGCAGACAAAAATAAAGCAGCATCAGGCGATGACCGAGAAGGTCATGACCAGCTTGTGTATTGGCATCAAGTAATCTTAGGGCTTGGTCAAAATGCTAATATATCAAATGCAGAAAAGAATTTGATTACGGTGAATTCGATCCCGGCGGTTTTTGGCGATGACGACGATGGTGTGGTTTTAAATCAGATATACGAGATTGGAAACAAAATTATTCCATGGGCACCCAATTGGGACGGTGCTTCGGGCGGAAATTTTTTTCGGACTTATCAAAATTTTGTTCAAGATATCACACCCGATAAGGGGCCGGACTCGACCCCCGAAACTAAAGCTGAAATGGACAAGATTCAGGATCAAATTGCGTCTATCCAGAGCCGCGCTGGCGGTCTAATTAAAGATCAAATCGATATCTATATGCAGGATAATTGTCTGGAAGTGGACAATTCAGGTAAGCTTCCAAAATGTATAACGCCGGTTCCTGGAGCACCTTCACTACCTGACTATCTGAAAAGTTATCGTTTATCCGAAGGATATAAACAGAAAGTAGAAGCGCTTGACCAAGAGTTTGATTCGGACCTTGAGGGTCTTCAAAATGCTTATGATAAATTGGCTACGAAGTATTATGGATCCAATTACGAACAAATAGCCGAAGCGCGCCGCGTACTAGGAGAAGCAGATCCTGAGAATCTTTTTGCTAGTAAAGCCGAAACCAGTGAGCGCCGCAAAATGACGATAAATGAGAATGGCGATGAACGCGAAGTTCCACGGTTTGTCTCAGCGAACATTTCGAGTTACAAGCAATGGGTCTCTAGTATGCAGGACTCATACGATAATGGTGATGATCCAGGTGTCGTAATTTCTGTTAAGAAAGTGGAAGATAAGTCCTCTGTCACGTCTCATTCAGTTTCGGGTAGCGCTACAATTCCTGTCTCATGGTTCTTTCAGGTAAATGCAGCAGCGAGCGAAAAGACGCAGAAAATTGATATCGATAAATATGAGTTCTCGGCAATTCTCGGGTATCAGGGGTTATATAATTTGAGCATCGAGCCTTCGGATAGCTGGTATTTCGATAACTTGTTGAAATTATACTCCAAATATTATGACGATCATCCCGATTTAACGTTGTCTGGACAAAAGCTTTGGGGGCCTGACGGGAAGTTTGCTATGCGTGTAACCAGCGTGGTCATCGGGTTTGCCCCGTATCTGCAATTCTCTTGCTCGCATTATACGGATACTGAGTTTCATCAGTCATGGTCTGCTTCAAGTTCGTTTGGAATTGGGCCGTTTCACTTTGCATCAGCCTCATCAAGCGGCAGTACGGATAAAGTGCATTCGACCCAGAGTGATAATGGGTTTGAAGTTCGGGACGTGTCTGGTATTCCGAAAATTGTTGCGATTACGGTTGATACACCGAATTACAACTTCGAGACAGGTAAGATTGATGAATAGTCTTTCGTACTAGTTGCTTTGGGGTAAAGCTAGGCTCAGAGCCCCTTTAGGGGTTTATGGGCCTAGCGCCTCTAGAGGCGGCTTTAAGAGGTGGGTTTCTTTGAGCAATGCGAATTTTTGCATAAGGCTTGGCTACCGAAAAAATAAGCACCATTACTAAAATGACTTTAGTTTCGTGATAACAGACTGGACGTAATAAAGATGTTTGCGAGGCGACGAAACGCTCCAATAGCCGTGATGCCGTTTCTAATGGCTGGCTGTGATTTTGTGACGCCATTTAGGTTGCATTCCCATGATCGGCTTCAGCTAAAGGAGTTCGTCGAAACCGGAAGAGTAACTGAGCTGCAGCCAAAAGGCATCATTGTCTATAATGTTGCCAATATTTCTATTGATCCCGCTAACCTTAAAATTGTTTCCGTTGTCGGTAACAAATCGGGTGCCATATTAGACTGGGATAGATTGTTTACGTACGATGTCAGCCGATCCCAAATTCGAACGTCGGGAAGTTTAGATTATCGGGGTGACACGCGCTATGGCATCACTGTTAGCAACCAAGGCTATACTGTATTTGTTTTCTTTGACGTAAATGGGCTACCGCGATTTGGTAGTAATAATGGTGTTGCGGTTTTAGAGCGCGTGCGGTCTGAACAAATTTTATATCAGTCTGATGTATATGACCCGGATGGTGATACAATAAACTATAGGTTCAAGTCGATTAAAGCTGGCGCGCGCGACCCTGTTAGTGGTGAACTTAAGTTTACAGATTTTGATAACGCACTCGTTACATTTCAACTGAATTCTCACTCAGGCGAAATTTCAGTCAGATCATCTCTAAGGTATGCAGACTATGCCACCTATCGCATAGAGATTGAGGCGAATGACTCGACCATTGCAGTCAGCAAAGAGATTACCATCGATGTTGTTAAAACGGTCATTGATTTAGGTGCCTCGCCGCACGATCAAGTGCGTGTAATGGCGCCTCGTGTTGATGATGAGGCCTTTGGCGTGAATATAGCAGATGCAGGTGATGTGAATGGTGATGGGTATAGTGATTATATGATATCCTCATCTATTGAAGCTGATGGGGCATTGCTGGCGCGCGGTACCGTTAACATTTATTATGGTGGAGCGTTTATACAAGACGGATCAAGTGTCTCGAGTCCGTCATCGTCGCAAAACGGTGGTACTACGTTAACAGGAGCTGAGTTAGGCGATGGATTTGGAAGGGGGCTATCTTCAGGTGATTTAAATAGTGATGGTAAAGCAGAAGTCGTGATTGGCGCACCGGGCAGAGCAGGGACATTAACGAAGGGTAAAGTATATGTTTTCTGGGGTGGCAGTGAATTGTTGAAGACGAATAACGTGGCCCTCGAAGGCCTAGACTTAGTTGCGAATGATGTCCTTTTGATATCGCATAGTGGAGACGATGGATTATTTGGGTATTCAGTCTCAACATCGGGTGACTATGATGGAGATGGCTGGCTAGATATATTAATCGGGTCTGCCAACCCCGGGGCGGGGGTGGATGTGGGGCAAGGCAGTGTTTATCTGATTTGGGGAAACCAAGACCTTTATAATAGCGAATATCAATCGATTGACGTCGCTCAAATGCTGGCAAATGACGGCGCCGTTGCGTTTAGAGGCAGTCTAGACCCCCAATCGTCTGTTTGGTCAGGCTTAGGCTATGGGGGAACAAATGTGGGCGATATAAACGGCGACGGGATTGACGATCTCGCAATTCCTGTACCCTATGCCACTGTCAATAATAATGCGAATAATGGAACCGTCCGCATTATTTTTGGGAGCTCAAAACGAAGTGACCTTGTTAACCTCGATCTCAACAATTTGGATGAGAGCAGGGGGAGTATGTTTAATGGTGCGGGCCCCGATAGTTTTTGGGGGACCTCGGTCAGTTCGGCTGGTGACTATAATGGTGATGGCATTAATGATTTTTTGATTGGAGGCGATTTTGCTGATGCAGTTAAGGCGACGGGAGACGATACAGCCCGTGGCGGGAAGGCTGTTCTTATTTTTGGTAATCGAGATGGTTCTTTTCCGCGCAATCTAGATGAAGTGAATGGCGTCAATGGATTAATTATTAAAGGTGATAATTATGGTGATGAGCTCGGTTTCAGTGTGTCGAGCGCAGGCGACATTAATGGCGACGGCTATGCTGATATCGTTATCGGTTCACCTGGTGAGACAGTGTGGAATAAAACAAATGCCGGCGTTGCTTATGTCGTTTGGGGGCGGGCAACAGACAAAGATAATCCAACGATTACGATTGAAGTTAAAAACATATTGGGTGAAGTGGGCTTTGCGATTGTAGGGCGACAAGCTCAGGGTAATCTTGGATATCGCGTATCTGAGATTGGCGATATCAATAATGATGGATATTCTGATATTTTGGTGAGTGCACCAGGCATTTCATATGATGACATGTCCGCTAGCGGTGAGGCGTATGTTGTTTATGGTAACAGTGCGACTGAAATTTTATAATTTGTTAAGATTGTGCTTTACAGGGCGGCGAAGAATTTCGTAGGCTCTGCCATAGTTGATGCGTAGAAAAATCGTAGCGTCCTTCTCTTCCAGCCCATGCGTACTATAATTGCATAAAGTTAACTTGGTAAAAGTTAATAATGACTAAATATTAGCCCAAACAAAAACAAAAAAGGGTTCACAATGTCTGAAACAAATAATAAGCCGAGCGGCGCTTCTGATGAAGTAGAGCCAGTTACCGACGACAAAATCTCTGACAAAGCCTATATGAATGCACATGTCTTTGTGTCGGCGTTAAAGTCTGATGTCCGAATGAGATCTCATTGGGAACGATTGATGAACCAAATTAAAGCGCTGGGCGATGCCAGCGACAAACAAAAATATGACCAAGAGGTTGCTGTTATAAGTAACTTCCTGTTGGACAATGGTTTCGATTGTAACGTTTATGATGTTCTGACGTTGCTCAGGGTCCCGTTCTATATTGAACAGCAAAAAAAGGCAGCTCCAACAGACGAATCAGATCGGTTCGTTAAGACAGTTCTTGGTAATCATGATCTTTATGTCGGTTGGTCAGCGGCTATTGAAACTGCGACCCAATCTGGCGACACAACGAATGACGGCAACAGTAAGCTTGACGCTTTTCTGAGCGATCATGGCTATAAATGCACAGCGCTACAAGTTGATAGTTCCTTTAGAAAAATGCGTCATCAGGCTCTTGTTACATGGGCAGGTATTTATCGGTCTCAATTATCACCTGCGTCTGCTGCGGCTGATGATGATACGCCTCCGCCGTCGGGTAAATCCATTGCTGGGCCTATTATTATTGTGTCTCAAACGGGCTCAGTCAGTCTTAATGAAGATCGGTTAGACAAGCGTTTAAATAAAGTAAAATACAAAGATGGAAAACTGACATGGTCAGCGCATCATCTGAACGTTAATTATTCAGGCTCGTTACAGTTTTCCGAAGTTATCATCGCTAAGAAAAAGGATAACTATACGGGGCCTGAGGTTTTTGGCACCATTGATTACTCAGAAGCGTCACAGACTGAGATTAATGCGAGCACTCAACAATTTATCGGTAATAACCAAATTGCGGCCCGTCTTATAACTTACGACAACTTTGTTGATACGAAAAAGATCGACTTGCTACGACAAATACCAGCCCATATTTCTCTTCCTCGGATGTCGCGGGCAATGCATTATTTGGGTTACTTTGTAGCTGGGCTTTGGGGAGTACATTTTCTGTACTCATTGAAGCAGTCGGCGCCTGGAGCACTTGCTAAGATTTCCGAAAAATATGCGTCGGGAGCGATTGCGGAGAAAATTGGTGCCCTGAAGGCCTCGCTCGGAGATGCACAAAAAGTACTTGGCTCACCACTGGAGTCACGTTTGATCGTGAGCTCTACATTAAGTGAGCTTGAAACAGCAAGTGCGGGAGCCGGTGAGATTGCAACTGAAGAAGCAGCCGAGTCTGCATTCGCACAAGCTATCGACGATGCCGCCATGGGTGAAGGATGGCTTGAAGAGGCTGCTAAAGTGCTTCTCTAAAGTATGCTGCAGCCGTGCGTGTGATGTATCCTTAATGAAGAGGGCCATTAAGAGCCAAATGAACAAAGCCTGTTAATAGAAAGAATAATAAAATGATAGATTTTTCTAATTTAGTCGCAACACGCCGACAATGTCATGAAATTTTCAATGAGTATCTGCGGAACATAAAACGATGGAATGCGGAAGTGGATGTGTTGTTCGAGGGCAATCCTGCTGTTACCGAACAAAATAGCGAAAAAGTGAGAAAGAGTTTAGCGGTCCGCACAAAAATCAAGATACGAGATGCAGCAGTTAAGGAACAGCTAGCTAACTTAGACCCCGAAGATCCTGCCCGATCTGACTTAAAAGCCGAACAGGCTGACCTAAATTTTGAATTAGTCAGCATACGCCATGAGCTTGAAGAAGTTGGTATCAAGGTCAATGATGCATTAAGAGGCATTGAGGCTGATATCCGAGCTGACTTAGCTGCACGCAAAATTGAAGTCGAGAACTATAAGCAGGCGCGGGGTGATTTGGTGGCCGAGATGAAAGAAGTGTGGCCAGGGGCAACAAATGCTCAGATCGAACGTGGGCTTGACTTCGGGTCCAAATTAGCAGGAATTCGGGTAGAGTCTCATTACGAAATGGAATCGCCGGTCAGCCTAGATATGGTCGCCGTACAGGAGTATTCGGACCATTTTCTACGAACACATGTAGAAAAAGCCCGTCTTTTGTTCGAAGTCCTCAAATCGCAAAATGCAGAAGCGCAATTGTTGGGGGTGGAAGATTGTTTCATTGCATCAATCGGTGAGGCGCAGATGTATATTGATATCGCCCAGACAAAGACAGAACTCGTAAGCTACAATGCCACCAAGCCTCAAATTCATTTTGAGCATGAAAATGTTATGAAGTGGCGTCATGCGTATACGTTAGATGCGCATAAGCGTGTTCTGTCGATCGAAGATTTAAAGCAGGTTTATGTCGACTCGCTAACGCGGGAGCTTGTTTATCAGAACGCAGCTGAAGTTTTAAACAGTAACATTTCCGTTGAGGAATTAGGCATGACTATTTCTCATGAAGTAGAGACTTATTTTGAAAGGTATTCAAAAGAATTGAGGTCGAGTTTTCCTGAAGGTTCAGATTCTTTTGACGATGAGCCAGGATTAACGGAAGACATGATGAGATCCGTCATCGACCATATTGAAGCTGATGCGCATATGGTACGCCGCTTTGTTATCCAAGCGGATGATATACCGCCTCCTTTGCCATCTCGGTTATTCGACCGTGAATATGAGTTTCCGACTGATGAGGCTTACGATATCGAAACCGATACGGAGGCTCTAGTAGAAAACCAAAGAGAAAACGAATTTGTGCGGGAATTTAGTTTTGAAGTTTAGCTTTGAGTAACCGTCGGATCCATCTGTATATCAGCTCTCACTTAGCGCATAGTATGCTTTCGACTGTGAGTGCACCTAGTCAAAGGTATGGAATAAAACAGTCTGAAGATTCACAAAGATAAACAGTCAGTTTTATGGTCCTCTAGGGTTTCCGATAAACAAGTTGCTGTTTTATTAAGTCTGTGTTGCGGCGGATATCGGTTCGTCAGCGTTTTAGTTGAATTTGCTTCATTCGACGCGCTGCCTAGGACCTATTTCGCTGAGCGATATTAATGATCAGTTTTCCTGCGTATTGGCGAGAGTAATTCAGCATTGCCATAGAATGTTATTTGAACATGTCACAACAAAAATATAACCGACAAGGAATTACAGGGGATTTCATAATGGATAAAAACAAAAAACAGGAATTGATGGACCATATAAACGGTCTGAAGTTACATGCACCATTAAATTTAGTGGCAACCGAGCCTAACAGCCCAGGTAAAGAAAACCCGCTTCCTGAAAAACCCCCTCAACCAGCGTCAGGGCGTACGCCGTCATCCGGCGCGAAACTTATCAATAATGCGATCGTCTTTTTTGCCGACTCGAGCCTGAGTGAGGAGCTAAAGAATGATGTGCAGCATTCTTTATTGTTTTCTCAATTGGCAGCCAACCACGCCCTTAAAAATAGCCATGAGACTAATGATGACGAGACTAGTCAATTGATATGGTTTGATGAAGTAAAGGGGGTCCTAGGGAAAATTGGTTGGATCCAAGAGGGTGTCGACAGAGGCGAAGTTCAATATGAAGTCGAAAGCTTAGACTTATCCAAGCTCGTTTTAGATGTTCTTAAGGGACTGGGAGGACTATCTGTGGGCAATCTAAGTTCTTGGAAGCGTGTTTTGGCGGGTGTTGAGACATTGGCGCAAAACGTTAAACAGCTAAATGTTTTTGGCAAAGTCCAGAAAGAGTATGAAGATGCGCACACGGAGCTGGGAACGGTTGATTTCAAGGATGATACCGTTCATTTATTGCTAACCAATGTTGCTATGAAAGGCAAAGCTAAGGATAACAATTTTCTTATATTTGAATTTTCGTCCGACACTAAGACGACGTATCACGAGACGCTGAGGTTGCGATTTGACGAAACGGTCTATGCAATTGGTCGCGACCTCATCTTTACGAGAATATCGGGCTATGTGAAAAGCTCGATCCAGGATATTCAAATTTAGACTATTCATGCTTTTGGCTGTCAAGAAACTAAAGTAAAAAGAAAGTATTCCCTCATGGTTGATAATGATTCTACTACTACTGATGTTGGCACAAGTGATGACTATACTGAGCAAGAGCTTGGGGACGCATATATTCTCTTGAATGCAATTAAGAGTAACCCCGATTTAGAGAAATCGTGGAAAAAAGTACTGGCTCAAACGCAGGGTGAAGATATTGATGCGGATAAGAAGCTTGAAATTATAAAGGTGTTTATTGATAGCAAAGGCTATCATACGACACCAAAAGCATTGTTGCACTTGGTAAAGTTGCCTTGGTGGAAGGACCATGTTGATGCCTCGGCGCCCAATGCGGCCTCTGACGCCTTTGTTCAAAAGTTGTTGGTCAATCGCGATTTGTTTAAAAATTGGACTGAGATTGTAAAAAAGGCAACGGACAACAATGACTTCACTGATGCTGATAAAACACTCTCGGCTCTTGGTTATCAATGTACGACTGTTCAAGTAAATGCTTCGTTTCAAAAAATGAGAAAGCAAACATTGGCATTTTGGTCTGGTATTTACGGAAATACCCAAGGCACGCTGCAAGCTGTTCAGTCAAAAGCCGATGTTTTTAAGTCAGCAGATGATGCCTTGGAGGAGAATCCGGATATCGAAAAAGACCTTTCGGTAGATGACTTTGAATCGCCGGATAAAAAAAACGATTCGCCGGATAAAAAACCTGATAAGAGCGGAGATAAATCACAGGACCCCAAAAAGGATGCCAAGGCAACAGATGATAAGCCTGACAAGCCTATCCCGTCCGATGATATCCCCTCTGCCAGAAATCTCGTCGTGATCATATTTCCAAACGGAACTGTAACTGTTGATGGCATTCAGATTTTCGGTACCGTATATAAAAATGGAACATTGAGTTGGCCCCTTAAGCCCAGCTCAGATGTATCACTTTTTCCTAATGACTCTTCAGGTTCGTTCACATTCGGAACGATTGAAAGGGCAAATAAACCTGGCGCTTATATGGGGAATTATTTTAACGGCATTATTGTTTTTGATGAGGATGTTGGGGCTCAATCTGTATATTCTGTTTTGGGAATGCTAGGGCCCGCGCCCAAGCGCGGTCGCGGCGCGGTGCCAGCTCACATGGCGCGGGAAATTTCTAAAGTAGATAATGCATTTAAATATGTTAACTATGGGTTAGCAGTTGCTTTTGCGATCTCGATGATTGCAGCAGGGGTGGCATTTGCGACCGGTACTGCTCAAAAGGCCATTGGGTTTTTCAAAGAACGATTAAAGTCTGCAAAAGGTGCTGTTGAGGATGCTGAAGAGGCGTTATCGGAAACCAGCGAGACATTCTCTGCAACGCGTCGATCTCTGGATGCCGAGAAATTATTAAGTAGCTTAGGGGAAGAGATTGCTGGAACAACAGACCCAGAGGCACGTCAAGCCGTCGAGGAAAAATTAAGTGAGGCTGAAGCGAAAATAGATGCTGAGATTAGCGAGGCAGATGAGACGGCACAAGAGGAGGCTGCAGCTGAAGAATCTGCGGAGGGCGGCGCTGCATCTGTTGAAGAAGAGGTCGAGTCAGTTGTGACACACCTCTAGGTGATTTGTGTCGTGCTGAGCCTACGTCGATGTTGGAGGATGTTGCCTGTCTCGTTTAGTGGTGTTTGCGCGGGTCGTTTGTTAATGAACGTTTTGTAGAGCCCTGCGCTGAGCCACTGAACGCGCGTTGCCCGCAGAGCGGGGCACTTAACGGATTTTACGGTGATAGTCACCAAAATGTGAGTTGCTCTAAAGAACACTATGTTTACAAGCTGGCGGTATGTATTGGTTCACTAATCTAGCTAATCAACCAAGATTACCGTACCGACATTATTTAGATATGTTTAGCCAATAATAATCAGGGGGCAGGCTGAATAACAGTCCAGCCGTCTGGGGCTGTAATTTCAAGCGAAAAACCGAAGCAAAAAAAACGTTTATTTTATTTTAGTTTCTTTGAACTCGACATGTTTGCGGATCACGGGGTCGTATTTCTTAACGATCATCTTTTCAGTCATGGTCCGCGCATTTTTTTTGGTTACGTAAAAAGCGCCTGTTCCAGCTGTACTCTCAAGTTTAATTTTAATTGTTGTTGGTTTTGCCATAATATTACCCTTTTGCCCGGAGGCGCAGTTTTTCACCAAAAGATTGGTGTCATATAAGCCGCAATCTAGCTAAAAGCATCATTAAGTCAAGCATGTTTGGCTCAAATTTCGCTATAACTGGGTTTTCCATGATCAAATTTGAAGAACATGGTTGGGGCCTTTAGACGCTGCGCTGCGGGTAAGGCGAGCCTCTGCGAGACAATTTTCAAAACTTGTTGCGTAATAATCGGTAAATCGAGGCTTTCAGCCTCTTTTGGGCTTATCCAATGCAAGTCCGTCAATTCGCCTGACGCCCGGTCTAGCTCTTCAGGTGGGGTGTGAAGATAATCAGCTGATATCATGAAAAACCGCGTATCAAAGCGGCGAACGCGCTGCGGTGGCGTTATGGCGCGGGCAATAAAGTCCATCGCATGCAGTGGTGGCTCTACACCATAATCAAAATAGGACTGCCAGTCGTTATGTTTAATGTTGACGCGCTTTTTGCTCGTCGCTCCAACGACAACACCCGTTTCTTCATAAGTTTCACGGATTGCTGCCAATGCTAGGGCGCGAAGTCGTGCTTCGCTGGTGCGGGCCGATATCTCTTTTTGGAGCCGTTTTTTAACCGCTGTGTTTAACTGTTTTGCGACTTTGACGCGCGAGTCGACAGGGTCAACCCGCCCGCCTGGGAAAACGAATTTATTTGGCATGAATTTATGCGTAGCCGCGCGTTTTCCCATAAGCAGTGTCGCTTTTCCTTTTTCTTCTCGTACGATAATTAATGTCGAGGCATCCTTGGGGCGAACAGTTCTTGTGTTTTCTGCGCGAAATTCATGCGCCGCACCGGGCGTTATGCTATCTGGTATTATTTTAGGCATTCGTGTTACCTCGCTTCTTGTTTCTCAGAGTTTTCGTTCGTTTCAGAAAATCCGTGCATTCTCAGAGCCCACTGCCAGCCTATAATGGCGCCTTTAACCCGCGGTAATGTCCATAGGGTCATCAAAATAGCCGCAGTAGAAAAAACTATTGCATGGAACCATAACGCTGGTGCGTAAGCACGTTCTATGAGTAAAACCAGTGGCACGATGATATGCCCCACAATCATAATAGTAAAATAAGGTGGAGCATCATCTGCCTCGTGGCCGCTAATGTTAAGCTTACAAGCTTGACAAGTATCGGTGGTTTTTAAAAAAGAACGATAAATACTGCCAGTGCCACAGTTGGGGCAGTGCTTGAACCATCCAAGGCGGATGGCTCTCCAAACAGAGCGTTTGCCTATCTGTGTGTTTTCTGCGCTCTCAATCATGGCCGTTTTTCCCGTTTTACTCTCTTTGCCTTTGCCGGCATCTTTGACTTACTCTTTGATTTGGAAACGCTGCGCTTTCCTGTTTTTGATTTCACTTTCGTCTTCTTTTTCATACCGCGAGGGGATACTTCTCCGCCTTCGCGCAATGAAAATAATAACCCGCCTTTAAGTGGCATGGTTTCTTTTAGCGCCACGCTAACGCGCCCACCAAGTTGGAATATCAAACCAGTTTGTAGGCCGCGCATCGTAAACCCATCTTCGTCTACGGCAAATCGCTCGCTTCCTAAATTCGATGCCGGCACAAGGCCCTCGGCGCCGGTCTCCGCTAAGCGAACAAAAATGCCAGCCCGAGACATGCCAGTAATCTGCCCATCAAAAGTTTCGCCAATGCGATGCGACATATAAGAGGAGAGGTAGCGCTCACTAGCGGTTCGTTCCGCAAGCATGGCGCGTCGCTCTGACATAGATATGGCCTCTGCGGTTTCTCGCATTTTTTCTATATCTTGTGAGCTTAAACCGTCTGCGCCAAAACCGAGCGCAGTAATCAGGGCGCGGTGTACAATAAGATCAGCGTAGCGCCGTATGGGGGATGTGAAATGCGCATAATGGGCCAAATTAAGCCCAAAGTGTCCAATATTATCAATCACATAAGAAGCTTGAGCCTGTGTCCGCAAAACAGCCTCACTGACCATTTCGCTTTTATCTTCGTCTATATCTTGGGCCAGTACTCGATTGAACATTCGCGGTACAACAGGTTGCCCAAGGTCAAACTTAATGCCGAAGGGACGGACAAAACCTGCAAAGTTATTGACGCGTTCCAGCGAGGGTGAATCGTGGACGCGAAATATCACAGGTACTTTTTTCTTAATAAGTGTGGCGGCTGCACAGACATTTGCGGCCACCATCATTTCTTCAATTAGGCGGTGCGCTTCAAGTCTTGGTGGCATATAAATTTCTGCAACTTTTCCATCATCGTCAAGACGTACTTTTCGCTCTGGTCTATTAAGGTTTAGCGGGCCACGCTCTTCACGCGCAACGGCCATTGCTTGATAAGCCTGCCATAGTGTCACCAGGGGCCTATCTGTTTCTTCTATTTGGGGGGCGTTAGGCGTTTCCACTTTGTCGAATACCGCTTGCGCTCTCTCATAGCTATAGCCCTGATCGATTCGAATGTTTGCTCTGAAAAACTCATGATGGCTACGACGCCCATCACGCTCTATTTTCATTTTAACAACGAGGGCGGGGCGTTCTTGGCCATGCCTTAAGGAACATAAATCGGTCGATAAAAGCTCTGGTAGCATGGGCACAACACGGTCCGGCATATAGACTGAGTTTCCGCGAATACGGGCATCGGCGTCAAGTGCTGACCCCGCTTGTACATAAGCCGCAACATCGGCAATCGCCACCCAAACATTAAATCCCTCTCCATCCTTTTCGGCAAAAACAGCGTCATCGTGATCACGTGCATCGGCGGGGTCAATGGTTGCAAACGGTATATGTGTTAGGTCAATGCGCTGTTTGATAATAGGTGTCTGTATTTTGTTAATCTCGGCGAGTGCTTCGGCTGAAAAGTCGATTGGAATATCCTGCTCTGCGACAGCGAGAAGTGAAAATGCATGCGGGTGATCAGCGGAACCAATCGTTTCCAACCAGCGGGCTTTTGGGGGAGCATGTCGCTTGCTTTCCGTTTTTTCAGCAATAATCAGGTCATTGTGATTAAGCGCATCATGGTGCTGCAAAATATAGTCATAGCGTTCGCGACGGTTCGCCGGCACAAGGATCGGGCCTTTAGGCCCCAGTGTTACCCTGCCAATAATGCGTTTGCTACTCTCGCTTTCAAACTGTTTGATAATGCGGGCGCTATAAGTTCCATCATGACTTTTGGATAAGCGTGCCAAAGCTCTGTCGCCTATTGCGAGACGGGGTAGCCGTGTACCCTTTTTATTTATTTCTCTGATATGAATTGGTGTTAGGCCTGCAGCCTCACTGAATTCTAAATTGTTTTGATCCGTATTATCTAGGTTGTCCTGCGTGGGGCGGGCTAGAAACCCACCCTCTCGATCACGGCCATAAATGCTGATCATACAAACAGCGGGTAGGTCGCCAGCAAGACGCATACCACTTAACTTATCGCTTGCAATAAGCCCCTCAGCGGCTAAATCACGCAGAATTTTCTTAAGACCAATGCGGTCACTTCCCTTAATATTGAAGTGGCGTGCAATCTCTCTTTTTCCAAGCTTACCCTCAGTGCTTTTTATAAATGCGAGAATGTCGTCTCTGCTAATATCAACTGACACGCTAATTCCGCTTTCTATAATACATGTTAGGCTTTTTTCTTGCGCGGCGCGGCTCGTTTTTTGGCAGGCCCTTTGGCACGACGCGCTTCAATGAGTTCCATGGCGCGTTCCATGGTTAAACTTGCCGGATCTTCATCTTTGGGAATAGTCGCATTAATCTTGTCATGTTTGACATAAGGGCCAAAGCGCCCATCCATCACACGAACAGGCTTACTGTCATCTGGATGTTCACCAAGTTCTTGAATGACACTTTGATTGGTCCGACCCGGGCCTTTTGCTTTTTTCTCGGCAAGAACAGTAACGGCGCGGTTTAAACCAATTTCAAAAACCTCATCTGCTGATGCTAATGTAGCCGACTGTTTTCCGGCACGAATATAGGGGCCATACCTGCCTATATCGGCGAGAATATCGTCGCTGGTTTCGGGGTGCTGACCAACAAGCCGAGGGAGTGCTAACAGTTTGAGTGCATATTCAAGGTCCATCTCTTGTGGTGTTTTTCCTTTAGGTATGCCGGCGCGTTTTGGCTTTTCATTTTCTTCGGTTTTTTCACCAAGTTGAATATAAGCGCCGAACCGGCCATCTTTGACGTGAATATCGAGACCAGTTTCTGGGTCTTGTCCTAGAATACGTTCAATATCGCCTTGTTCTGCTTGCTCGCCCGCGAATGGACGTGTGAATTTGCACTCGGGGTAGAGCGTGCAACCAACAAAAGCGCCAAAACGCCCTGTTTTGAGACTGAGTTGACCTTCCTGGCATTTAGGGCAAACCCGAGGGTCTCCGTTCCCTGTATCTTTAAAGATATGCTGACCGAGAACTTCATTCATACGATCTAATACATCTGTATTTCTAAGCTCGAGCGTTTGGTCAACGGTGGGCTTAAAGTCATCCCAGAAACGTCTCAACAGTTCGCGGTAGCTAACAGACCCATTTGATACTTGGTCCAGATCACCTTCTAGCGCTGCCGTAAAGTCATACTCGACATATTTCTCAAAGAAATTTTCAAGAAAAGCCGTGACTAGGCGCCCTTTGTCTTGGGGTATAAAGCGATTGCGATCCATGACAACATAGTCACGTTCGCGCAATACTGAGCACACACTTGCATATGTCGATGGACGCCCAATACCAAGCTCCTCCATTTTTTTAATGAGAGTTGCCTCGCTATAACGCGGAGGTGGCTCAGTGAAATGTTGTTCCGGTGATATTTTTTCGACAGATAAAACTTGGCCCTCTTTGAGTTCAGGCAGGCGTGCTTCCTCTTTATCGTCTGAAGGCTCGTCGCTACCTTCTTCATAGACACTTAAAAACCCGGGGAATGTTATAACGGTTCCGCTCGTGCGTAACCCAGTTTGACCATCGGGAGATAAAATGTCGACTGTCGTCCGCTCGACGCGAGCTGGTGTCATTTGGCTTGCGATGGTCCTTTTCCATATGAGCTCATACAGTTTTAATTCATCAGCGCCGAGCAAGCGAGAGACCGAAGATGGGTCGCGATAAATAGACGTCGGACGAATGGCTTCGTGGGCCTCTTGCGCATTTGCCGCTGTTTTCGTAAAGCGGCGTGCATTTTCAGGCAGATAATCGGGGCCGTAATCTTTGCCAATAGCTTCACGGATTTCGGTTAAGGCTTCCGCAGCTAAATCCAAGCCATCAGTCCGCATATAGGTGATGAGGCCCGTTACCTCGCCATCGATTGGCACGCCTTCATAAAGTTTTTGCGCCACTTGCATCGTGCGGCTTGCTGAAAAGCCAAGTTTTCGTGAAGCCTCTTGTTGCAAAGTTGATGTGGTAAATGGCGGAGACGGATTGCGGTTTCCAGGTTTGCGTTCGACTTTATTAACCGTAAATGCTGAAGCGGCGATTACTGTTTCAGCGCGCTTAGCATGCGCCTCATCCGTAATAGTGAACTTTTCGACCTTATTGCCTTCAAATAAAGACAGTCTGGTCGGCACGTTATCACCGTTATCGCTTTTGAGTTTTGTGTCTACCGTCCAATATTCGCGAGGTATAAATTGGTCGATTTCAATCTCGCGCTGGCAAATGATGCGCAAAGCAACGGACTGAACGCGCCCTGCTGAGCGCGAGCCAGGCAATTTACGCCATAGAACTGGAGATAGATTAAAGCCAACTAGATAGTCGAGTGCGCGCCGAGCTAAATAGGCATCGACGAGTTGCGCGTCGATTTCCCGCGGGTTTTCCATTGCTTCTTTAACGGCATTTCGTGTGATCGCATTAAAAGCAACACGCGTAACAGACTTACCATCGAGCACTTTCTTCTTTTTAAGTACCTCCAAGACGTGCCAAGAAATGGCTTCACCCTCGCGATCGGGGTCAGTGGCTAAGACAACACGATCAGCGCTCTTTACGGCTTCAGCAATTTCATTCATGCGCGTCGCATCCGCCCCGCGCACTTCCCATTTCATGGCAAAATCGTCATCAGGATCAACAGACCCATCCTTTTGAGGTAGATCACGCACATGCCCGTATGATGCAAAGACGCGTGCGCCTGAGCCCAAATATTTATTAATTGTGGTCGCTTTTGAGGGCGATTCTACGATGACAACGTCCATTATCCACCTGTAAAGTCGGTCTTTATGTAATGCTACTTTGAAACAATACATGGTCAAAATATGGCCAGCTGTCAAATGGCGCGTGATTATTTTTTCATTTTAGGCCATTTTGCAGGTGCTGACAGGCTCTTTATAACACTTAATTGCGAATACTAATTTGTCCATTCTGATGACGGTCAAGTCGCCCCGACAGCTCTAACTCCACTAATGCCTGATATATCAGTGGTAAGGGTGTCTCGCTTAAGGCAACAAGTTCGTTTACACTAACTGGCGTAGGGCCCAAGAGGCGTAATATTTCGTCTCGGTCAATGTCAGAAAGCGCATGTTCGTTTTCGGTGAGGTTTACCAATGGCGGCTGATGATTTGCTTCTACGCCAGACGCGCTTCCAGCAAGAGCATCCATGATATCATCTGCTGTTTCGACTAAAATAGCGCCATTGCGTAGTAAATTATTACTACCGTGACAGCGCGGGTCAAGCGGCGAACCAGGCACGGCCATGACGTCCCGACCGAATTCATTTGCTAGGCGCGCCGTGATGAGTGATCCCGAGCGTCTTGCTGCTTCTATAACTAAAGTTGCTTGCGCAAGGCCTGCAATAATTCGGTTCCGTCGCGGAAATAAGTTTGCGTGTGGTTTTGTGTCAGGTGGGTTTTCGCAATCATCAGGCCTGCCGCTTCGATTTGGGATTTTAGGTCCTTATTCTCAGGAGGATAATCAGACAGAATACCGTTTGCGATAACGCTAATTGTTCCACCCTCAAGGCTAGCGCGGTGAACGATTGTGTCGACGCCTCGGGCCAATCCTGAAACAGTAACTAAACCCCGACGGCTAAGCTCCATTGAGAGGTTTTTTGCCAATGTAAGGCCAGCAGCCGAAGCATTGCGCCCTCCTACAATAGCCACGCATGGACGAGTTGTTAATGTAAGGTGGCCAAAGGTTGAAATAACGGACGGTGGTGCTGGTATGTGAGATAGTAATTTCGGGTAATCGGGGGAGCCCCATACTAACATTCGGCCTCCACGCTGATGCGTTAGATTGATCTCTTCTTCACATTTTTTTCGAGGGGCCAGTTTAAAGGGTTTTGCGCGTGCTGATTTCCGTTTCATTTGTGGCAAAGCTTTGAGTGCAACTTCGGGTGACGCAAAACTTTGCATAAGCCATTGAAATGTTACTGGACCAATATTCTCACTGCGGGCAATCTGGATGCAGTCGCAAAGATTGTCTCGCTTATGCCAATTGCTGCTAATCGCCCCCTTTGGGGCCAAGGTTGAGTTTTGATGAGCCATGTTCCCTAGCCAGTTATTTTTATTATGGGTCATTATGCCTATCTAGCGATGAGAGAATAGTGGGTCTTTTTCGTTTATTGTTCTCCGATTTTCGGCTCAGTGCGGCTAAGAATTCTTTTAATATTGTCTCTATGTGCCCAAAAAGAAATGCTTGCAAGTACGAGTGCTACCAATGCAATTTCTGTTTCTCCAAATACATAAAGATACGCTGGTGCAGCAATGCAAGCGAATAGAGCCGAGAGCGACGATATCCTAAATAGATATGCTGTCGCTGCCCATACGGCGATGAATACAAAACCAGCATGCCAATGTAAGGCAAATAAAACACCTATAAAAACAGCAATGCCTTTGCCGCCTTTAAACATTAACCACACTGGAAAGACATGCCCTAAAAAGGCACCGATCGCGGAGAGTGCAGCTGCTTCTTGGGGGAAATAAATGTTGAAAAAGATAACGGGTAGGGCGCCCTTCAAAGCGTCTGTTAATAAAGTTGCTGCTGCAACTTTTTTATTACCTGTCCGCAAAACATTCGTCGCGCCAATGTTTCCCGACCCAATTTGGCGAATATCGCCTAGCCCAGATAGGCGCGTAAAAATAAGGCCATAAGGAACGGCGCCTGATACATAGCCAACAAAAAAAGCTAGGGGCAGAATATATGAGAAATCAATCACGCTTTTGCCGCACGCGTAAAGACTGGTTTTCCGGCGACAAAGCAGGCTTCTACACGCCCTTGAACGCGCCGGTCATCGAGAGCGGCGTTTTTTGATTTCGACGCGAGGTCGTCGGCGGAAATAACCCAAGGCGCACCCAGGTCGACAAGAGTAATATCGGCGGGAGCCCCAATCGACAAGGTGCCGGTTTCTAGTCCTAAAATTTCAGCTGGTCTCTGTGTTACGGTTCGCAAGACCGTTAGAAGGTCTATGCCCTCAGCGTGATGAAGGCTTATCAACGAGGTTAATAATGTCTCTACGCCAATCGAGCCAAAGGCTGCTTGGTTAAAGGGTTGGCGTTTTGCATCAGCATCTTGGGGGTTATGCGCAGAAACGACAACATCTATAAGCCCTAAGCTCAAGGCATTTACGAGGGCAAGTCGATCACTTTCGCCGCGCAATGGCGGATTTAGTTTGGCGAAACTGCGGTAATTCTCGACATCATTCTCGTTCAAAAGTAGATGGTTTGCTGATACGCCGCAGCTCACACGATGCCCGTTGCGACGTGCTTCAGCAATCGCAGGTAGGCTCATTTCTGAAGAAACTTGCGCCAAGTGATAGCGGGCGCCAGTAAGCGCAACCAATCTTAAATCACGGTCGATCATCACAGTTTCAGCCGCCGCTGGAATGCCGGAGAGGCCAAGCCGCGTTGATAACTCGCCTTCATTCATGACGCCGACGCTGAATAAATTTTCATCCATCGCATGGTGAACGACGAGCGCGTCAAAGTTTGAAGCGTAAGACATCGCGTGGCGCATGGTGAGGGCATTCATGATCGAATGGTCGCCATTGGTAAACGCGATAGCACCAGCTTCACGGAGGAGGGCGAATTCTGTCAGTTGATCTGAGTTACAGCCTTTGGTGATGGCGGCCATTGGGATAACGCGTGTTACCGCTGTGTCGCGTGCACGCCTGCTTATAAAGTCTACCAAAGCCGCGTCATCAATAACGGGTTGTGTGTTTGGCATCACGATCATCGTTGTGACACCGCCGCGCGCTGCGGCTAGGGAGGCAGAGGCGAGTGTTTCTTTATGTTCAAAGCCGGGTTCGCCCGTCCAAACTTGCATGTCTATCAGGCCGGGAATGAGTGCACATCCTTTGCCATCGATAATTTGCTCGTTATCATGGGCAGTCAGTGCCCCGATCTCAGCAATGACGCCGTCTGCAACGCGCAAATTGGTTACCGCGTCGAGATTGTTAGCCGGATCTAATACGCGAACATTTTGGAAGATGATTGCACTCATAATGATGCTCCATCTAAATTACCAGCTAGCAATTCGAGTGCTGCCATGCGAACGGCAACTCCCATTTCTACTTGGTCGCGTATAAGACTTTTAGTCGGGTGGTCGGCTACGGAGCTATCTATTTCAACGCCGCGATTCATTGGCCCTGGATGCATCACCAAGGCATCTGGTTTCGCATAGCTAAGTTTTTCGTCATCAAGTCCGTAGAGGTGATAATATTCTCGCGTTGAAGGAATTAAATTGCCGCTCATACGCTCATGTTGAACCCGCAACATCATGATGATATCGCAACCCGCTAAACCTTGGCGCATGGAATGAAAGACCCTTGCGCCGAGACGGTCAACATCCTTAGGAATAAGGGTTTTCGGGCCAATTAAATTGACTTGGCTACCCATGATATTCAGTAGCGCAATATTTGACCTGGCAACGCGCGAATGTGCAATGTCTCCACAAATAGCAACTTTTAACCCATTTAAGCGTCCTAACCGGTTGCGGATGGTCAGGGCGTCTAGGAGGGCTTGTGTTGGGTGCTCGTGCGCGCCATCCCCCGCATTTAGAACGGCGCAACTTACTTTTTGTGCGAGCAAGGCAACCGCGCCGCTATCGCCATGTCTTACCACAATAAGGTCTGGGTTCATGGCATTAAGTGTTACTGCCGTGTCGATTAATGTTTCGCCCTTATTCATTGCTGAAGAAGCAACACTCATGTTCATGACATCGGCGCCTAATCTTTTTCCGGCCAGTTCAAATGAACTTTGCGTGCGCGTTGAGCTTTCAAAGAATAAATTTATTTGAGTGCGCCCGCGCAAGGCATCGCTTTTTTTATTTTGTTGCCGATTAAGCGATACATAATGGTCTGCTTTGTCGAGCAATGTCATAATATCTTGTTGGGAAAGGCCATGTATACCGAGAAGGTGTCGGTGCGGAAATGCGGAGATCTCTGTGTTGCTGGCCATCAAAGCCGTATTCTATACGTATTCATGAACAATCAGGCAAGTGAAAATATAGGGTCCGTTGTTTAATTCCTGCGGTGCTCATTAACACTGCTCTATTGATGGTGGCCCAAAAAGTCCAAAAAGCCCTGAAGAATAAAGGCGGCAGCCATTTTGTCGACGACTTCGGCACGTTTTGCGCGGGTCGTGTCGGCATCTATTAAGGTGCGGGTGACCGCGACAGTACTCAGACGTTCATCCCAAAATATTACCGGAAGATTAGGCATAATTTCAGAACGACTGAGGTTGCGAATAAAGGCGCGGGTGGCCTGAACGCGCGGGCCTTCGCTCCCATCCATATTGAGGGGTAAACCGATTAACAGGCCAGCAATTCTATGGTCGGTTATAATTGCAGCGAGCGCTTGAGCATCATCGATAAATTTTTGGCGTTTGATTGTTTGTAAGGGGCTGGCAATCGTAAACTCTGTATCGGACACACTTAAGCCAATTGTTTTCGTGCCGAGGTCAATACCACATAAAATATGCTTTGCCGGCACTAAAGCCATCATTTCGGTAGCATCAGATATTATGTTCATGAGCTATGCTTAACGGCTTATGTGCGAAAGGAAAAGCGGTTTGGCGGCTTAATCGTAAACATTCGAGCGATCAGATAGGGAAAACAGTCCAAAACGAGTTAAAACACATGAATTTGAAGCTAATCATGAGCGCGAGCAGTTGCTTCAAGCTGAGCTGTTTGCTAGTTTGCGGCCAATCACTTAATTACAGTCTAACATTGAAAAGGTTTCATTATGTCAGTAGACGAAGCGACCGTAAGACGCATCGCAAGCCTTGCTCGCATTGGTGTTGAAGAAGATCAGATTCCGGGCTTTGCGCGCGAATTATCGCAAATTTTGGCGTTTGTTGAGCAATTAGATGGCGTCGATACAAGTGATGTCACGCCTTTAACCTCAGCTGTTGAAAGCCAGATTAAACGGCGTGAAGATGTCGTGTCAGATGGTCAAAAGAGTGCTGATGTTCTTGCCAATGCGCCGGCGCGTGATGATGATTATTTCGCGGTTCCAAAGGTGGTTGAATAATGTCTGATTTAACTCAATTAAGCCTAGCTGATGCACGTCAAGCCCTACGTGATAAAGAGTTTACAGCCGTCGAATTAACTCAGGCACACATCGCGCATATGGAGGCCAGTAGAGAGCTTAATGCTGTCGTTCTTGAAACCCCTGAACGTGCACTTGAAATGGCAAAAGCGTCGGATAAGCGCTTGCAGAGCGGGTCAGCTGGCGCACTAGAGGGTCTGCCTATTGGTGTCAAAGACTTATTTTGTACACGGGGTTTTCGGACGACAGCGTGCTCTAATATATTGGGTGATTTCACGCCACCTTACGAGTCAACGGTCACGCAGCAGCTTTGGGATGCGGGTGCTGTCATGCTCGGTAAACTCAATAATGATGAATTTGCAATGGGCTCTTCAAATGAGACCTCGCGCTTTGGTGCGACGTTAAACCCTTGGCGCGCCAAAGGCAGCGATGAAAATCTTGTGCCTGGTGGGTCGTCGGGTGGATCGTCTTCTGCTGTTGCAGCCAATATTGGTGTCGCTGCGACTGCAACCGACACTGGTGGTTCAATTCGCCAGCCTGCGGCATTTACCGGTACGGTGGGTGTTAAGCCGACTTATGGGCGCTGCTCGCGTTGGGGGATCGTTGCTTTCGCGTCATCACTGGACCAAGCCGGCCCGATTACACGCACGGTGCGGGACGCGGCTATTATGACGGGCGCGATGGCAGGTCACGATGCAAAGGATACAACCAGCGTTAACCAGCCTGTTCCTGATTATGAGGCAGCTTTAACGGGCGATATTCGGGGCTTGAGAATTGGTATTCCAAAAGAGTACCGGGTTGAGGGCATGCCAAGCGAGATCGAGACCCTGTGGCAACAGGGCATGGATTGGCTAAGGCAAGCTGGCGCCGAAATTGTCGACGTGAGTTTGCCACATACAAAATATGCTTTGCCGGCTTATTATATTATTGCGCCGGCAGAGGCATCTTCTAACCTCGCGCGTTATGACGGTGTGCGTTATGGTGCCCGCGTAGCCACAGATGGCGATATTACATCGATGTATGAAGCGACGCGCGCAGCTGGTTTTGGCGATGAAGTTAAGCGCCGTGTGATGATTGGCACTTATGTTTTATCCGCGGGTTACTATGATGCCTATTATATGAAGGCATTAAAAGTGCGTCGCTTAATAGCCAATGATTTTGCATCGGCTTTCGAAAAATGTGATGTGCTTCTTACGCCTACGACGCCTTCTGCGGCATTCCCAATAGGAAGCAACCAAGATGATCCTTTGACAATGTATTTAAATGATGTCTTTACGGTTACCGCTAATTTGGCTGGTTTACCAGCAATGTCATTACCCGCAGGCCTAGACGCTAAAGGGCTGCCGTTGAGCTTACAGCTAATTGGCCCAGCTTTTGGCGAGAAAACACTTTTGAAAACAGCCCATGTCGTCGAAACAGCCGCGCAATTTACAGCCCAACCTAATAATTGGTGGAAGTGATATGACTGAAAAAAATAATTTAATCGCTGGGGCGACCGGCGACTGGGAAGTGGTTTTGGGGTTAGAGGTTCACGCACAAGTAACATCTAAGTCTAAATTGTTTTCTGGCGCGTCCACTGAATTTGGAGCTGAGCCTAATTCTCAAGTTTCCCTTGTTGATGCTGCGATGCCGGGCATGTTGCCGGTCATAAACTGGATGTGTGTTGAGCAGGCTGTGCGAACGGGTTTGGGTCTCAAGGCGCAAGTCAATTGCTATTCCGTTTTTGATCGTAAAAACTATTTCTATCCAGATTTACCTCAAGGTTATCAAATTTCTCAGTTTAAAGACCCTATCATTGGCGCCGGTAAAATTGAGATAGATCTTGATGATGGGGAGACCAAAATTATTGGTATCGAGCGCTTGCACCTTGAACAAGACGCCGGGAAGTCGTTACATGACCAGCACCCGAGCATGAGTTTTGTCGACCTTAATAGATCCGGCATTGCCTTAATGGAAATTGTATCTGATCCAGATATGCGTTCATCTGCTGAAGCGCAGGCATATGTTAAAAAGTTACGTGCAATCTTGCGTTATCTTGGTACTTGCGATGGTAATATGGAGCAAGGAAGTTTGCGTGCGGACGTAAACGTTTCTGTGCGCAAGCCAGGTGACCCTCTTGGTACGCGGTGTGAAATTAAGAATGTAAACTCGATCAGGTTTATTGGCCAGGCGATCGAATATGAAGCGCGACGCCAAATTGCTGTGATCGAAGATGGTGGGACCATTCAACAGCAAACGCGTCTATTTGATCCAAAGTCTGGCGAAACACGTTCGATGCGGTCGAAAGAAGAGGCGCATGACTATCGTTACTTCCCCGACCCAGATCTCGTGCCATTAACATTCGAGCAATCTTGGGTCGATGAATTGGCAAAAAATTTACCCGAGTTACCTGACGATAAAAAGAGTCGTTTTATGAGCGCCTATAATTTGTCGAATTACGATGCTGGTGTTCTGGTTTCTGAGGCTGAAAGTGCTGATTTCTTCGAACTGGTGGCGCGCGGGCGCGATGCAAAAATGGCAGCGAATATGGTTATCGGAAGTGTTTTTGCAGGGCTCAATAAGTCAGGATTAAGTTTGGCGCAAAGCCCTGTAACAGCAGATCAAGTTGGTGCATTGGTCGATCTCATTGCGGATCAAACGATTTCAACGCGCATCGCGAAAGACGTATTTGATCTTATGTTTGACGAGGGGCCTGATCAAGGCAAAGACCCCGCAGTGATTGTCGAGGAAAAGGGTTTGCGTCAGGTTACAGATACTGGCGAGATTGAAGCTATCGTTGATGCTGTTATTTCCGAAAATCCAGATAAAGTCGAGCAAGCCAAAGCCAAACCAAAGCTGGCTGGTTGGTTTGTTGGCCAAGTGATGCAAAAATCAGGTGGTAAGGCGAACCCTCAAGCCGTTAATGCAATGGTATTGGCGAAACTTGGTATTGAAGACGCCGAGTAACGAAAATATAGCAAATGCCGCATCTCGTTATTTTTTTTGCACTTGGCTTTGTGGGGCTCGTTGTATCTTGCGTTGCCGGTTAGCGGCCTGAGAATTTAGCAGGCCGCTTTTCAATAAATGCACTTACGCCCTCGATGAAATCTGAGCTGCGGCCCGCGCGAAGCTGATATTGTCGCTCCATATTGAGCTGCTCTTCGTAAGTATTATCAATACTCGCACTCATGAGGTCGCGAATGAGGCCAAGTGCCATAGGGCCTTGGGCGAGGTCCTTGGCTAGGGCAATTGTTTCGTTCATTAGCTCATTGTCGCTACAAACACGATTGATAAGTCCCCATTCCAATGCTTTTTCTGCGGGTAAGCGGTCTCCCATAATTGCAAGTTCTTTGGCGCGAGCCATGCCAACTAGGCGCGGCAATAACCATGTTGCACCGCCATCAGGGACAAGGCCGATACGTCGAAAAGCCTGCAAGAAAAAAGCCGAATTCGACGCAAGCACCATATCACCCATGAGTGCGAAGCTCATGCCAACACCTGCGGCTGCGCCGTTAACAGCAGTGACGATAGGGCAGTGTAAGTTTCGCAAACGTCGCATTAGAGGGTGGTAGTGCGTTTCTAGAACGGCGCCGGCATCTATCGGTCCCTTTGAGCCGCCATTGGCGCTCGAATCGTCGCCCGCAATATTGGCTCCCGCACTAAACCCGCGCCCGGCCCCGGTTAGGATCAGACACCTAACATCGTTTTCAGGATCTTCAACGATATCGAGTGCCGCCTTAAAGGCTACTAAAATCTTCATGGAAATGGCATTTAACGTTGTTGGGTCGTTAAAGGTGAGTGTCGCAATAGAGTCATTAATGCTTAAGAGCATTCCGTCGAGATCTTTTTCCATGTTTGAAGGTTTCCTCTGGATAATCAGTAATTGTTTCTACGAGAGCATAACTTTTTTGAGATAAAGATAAAGAGCTATTGGCAGATCGATTAAGATTTGATTAACTATCGCATACTGTAATAGGGAGTACACAATGGGTGTTCAACGCAAAATCGCTGAAATTAAAGATACGCCGGAAAAAGAAATCCGCCGTTTAGTTGAGTTACAAAAACAAGCACATATTACCGAAGGGCCTATGCCAGCTGAGCGTCGCATTGAATTAATCAATAAATGCATTGCGCTTCTTATTGATAACAAAGACGCGATTGTGGAAGCCCTTAATGATGACTTTGGCAGCCGCTCGCCCGAAGGGTCGCTGGCAACCGATGTTGGCGGTACATTGGGTGCGCTCAAATATGCGCGTAAAAATCTAAAGAAATGGATGCGTGCATCGAAACGTCATTCGATGTTCCCGCTTGGTGTTTTTGGCGCGCGTACGCGAGTAGAGTATCAGGCGCTCGGTTGTGTGGGCAACGTTGTACCTTGGAACTTCCCATTTAATTTGGCTTTTGGGCCTATGGGCAGCATTTTTGCGGCCGGTAACCGTACTGTTATTAAACCGTCTGAGTTTACGCCACATTGTTCTTTGCTGATGAAAGATTTGGTTTCAAAATATTTTAGAGAAGATGAAGCTGTTGTCGTCTTGGGTGGCCCTGAAACAGGAGCGATATTCTCGCGCATGCCATTTGATCATCTCTTATTCACTGGTGCGACAGGTATCGCTCACCATATTATGCGTGCAGCAGCTGAGAACCTCGTTCCGGTAACGCTCGAGCTAGGTGGCAAGTCGCCAGTTATTGTCTCGGATTCTGCAGATATGAAAAAAGCCGCAGCGCGCGTGATGACAGGAAAAACATTAAATGCAGGTCAGATTTGCTTGGCCCCAGATTATGTAATGGTGCCGAGAGGCAAGCTTGATAGCTTTGTCGGTGAAGCGACTGCATCGGTTGAGACGATGTTCCCAACGCTTAAAGATAATACGGATTATACATCGATCATTAATCAACGTCATTATGACCGTCTAACGGGTTACATTGATGATGCGCGAGCTAAAGGCGCAAAAGTTATTGAGATTAATCCAGCTAATGAGGACTTTTCTCAGCAGCCCTACTTTAAAGTGCCGCCAACCATTATCGTAGACCCGACAGATGATATGAAGGTCATGCAAGAAGAGATTTTTGGACCTATTTTGCCTGTTAAGTCTTACGATCAGGTTGATGAGGCAATTAAATACGTCAATGATCACGATCGTCCACTGGGTCTCTATTATTTTGGGGAAGATGCCCAGGAAGAGAATAAAGTCGTGACACGCACAACCTCGGGTGGGGTCGCGGTGAATGATGTTATCACACACATTATGCAGGATGATGCGCCATTTGGCGGCGTTGGCCCTTCAGGAACAGGCGCTTATCACGGTCACGAAGGGTTTGTTAATTTTTCTCACGCAAAAACAGTTTTTCGTCAGACTTCAGTTGAGAAAGTTGCCGGCATGTTGCGCCCGCCTTATGGCAATCAGATACGCAAAATGCTCAATGGAATGCTAAAAGCCTAGTACAGCGTACCTCATAGACTTGAGAAGGGCAGCTATCGAGCTGCCCTTTTTATTTCAACGTTCCGATCACTATCTTTTGATAGGTACTGTGCTTGTGAAACGCTTTTTATGACCTTGGATCAATACGCAAGAATGCTGGCATTGCACCGTCAAACGCATCTTCACTTATATTTTGCGTATTATCGTCGCTTTCGGTCTTAGCATTCTTTTTATCTGCAACCGTCGCAGCCTTCGAAGTCTTCGTTTTTCTTGCGCGCGGCGGCTTAGCAGCCTTTGGCTTTAGATCTGCCTGTGGCTGATCGCTTAGCCCAGTTTCGGTCGCTAAGTTTTCGTCCACGTTGGGCATAGGCTCGGCTTTAGTTGGTTTGCTCTTGGCCAAAAGACCGCGACGCGATGGTGCTTTTTTATTTATCTGTTCTGTTTCAGATTTTGTCTTTTTTGTTTTTTCTGATTTCTTGTCAGAACCACTATCAGCAGTTGATTGGCCCAAGCCTTCTATTTTGAATTCTTCAACGGCTTTTTCTGTAAGCGCTAAAATGGCGTCCCAATACTTTTTCTCCTCGGGTGTTACCAAGGTGAAGGCGCGACCTGAACGTCCTGCGCGGCCAGTCCGACCAATACGGTGAACATAGTCTTCGGCGTGAATGGGAACATCAAAATTAAAGACATGACTGACTTCTGGGATGTCGAGGCCACGCGCCGCCACATCACTTGCGATCAAGTATTTTGCTTCGCCATTCCTGAACATATCTAGGGTACGAAGGCGCGCGTGCTGATCCATATCGCCATGGAGCGCGCAAGCATCATAGCCGTGGCGTTTTAGTGAGGTAACCAGCGTGCCGATATCGCGCTTACGATTACAAAATATGATTGCATTTTGCACTTCCTCAGTATCGAACATGCTGCGAAGTGTCTCGCGCTTGGATTTACTGTTTACCTTTATCGTATGTTGGGCAACAGTATCACTGGTAGATGAAGCGCGTGCTACTTCGATCCGCACTGGCGCCTGCAAAAACTGATCAGACAGGCGCGTAATTTCAGGTGGCATTGTTGCGGAGAAAAAGAGTGTTTGGCGTGTAAAGGGGAGTAGCTTCACAATGCGTTCAATATCAGGAATAAACCCCATGTCGAGCATGCGGTCAGCCTCGTCGATGACCAGTATATCAACACCGCGTAGCATTACTTTCCCACGTTCAACATGGTCCAGCAAACGTCCAGGGGTGGCAATTAAAACATCTGCACCGCGCTCGATGGCCTTTTCTTGGTCGCCGAATGCAACGCCACCGATTAACAAAGCTTTAGATAATTTTGTGTATTTCCCATAGAGGTCAAAATTCTCAGCAACCTGAGCAGCGAGTTCGCGCGTTGGTTCTAAAATGAGTGTGCGTGGCATACGTGCCTTGGCGCGTCCTTTCATCAGGCGATGGATCATCGGTAACGTAAAGGAAGCTGTTTTGCCTGTTCCAGTCTGCGCGATACCGAGAACGTCGCGCCCCGCAATAACTTCTGGAATTGCCTCGGCTTGAATGGGGGTCGGTGATGTGTAACCAACATCGTTAATTGCGCGCATAATTTCGGGCGCCAGATTTAGGTCGTCGAATGTCATATATATTTTCTTTGCCGTTGCGCATCTCGCGTAATGTGAGATGCTTATTTATATTAGAAATCATTTTCATGATTAAAATTCGCCTTGGTACAAATTACTATGTGTCACCCAAGACATTCAATTCTAGACCGTGACGGCCCAGCCTGCGAACCGTGAGAGCATAGGCCTGATGGCCCAAAAGTCAATTGCTTGCAATTATATGTCTAGACCCTCTGCGAAAGCTGCATTTTCCTGAATGAATTGAAAGCGAAGTTCAGGTTTATTGCCCATCAAGCGCTGAACACTATCTGCTGTGGCAACCTGCTCACCTTCGGGAATAATGACCTGCATGAGTGTTCGTTTTCCAGGTAGCATTGTGGTTTCTTTGAGTTGAGCAGGCATCATTTCACCCAATCCCTTAAAACGACTAACGTCGACCTTGGCGTTAGCCCTGAACTCATTTTTCAAAACTTTTTCACGCTCTTTGTCATCGCGCACATAAATGGTTTTGCCGCCTTGGCTGAGACGATATAGCGGCGGCACAGCTAAATAAAGATGTTTATTTTCGATGAGTTGAGGGATTTCTTCATGAAAGAAAGTAATTAACAGTGAAGCGATATGTGCACCGTCGACATCAGCATCCGTCATGATGATAATTTTCTCATAGCGTAAACGGTCTTCGCGATATGAAGACCCGATGCCACATCCAAGAGCTAATACTAAGTCTGCTAATTGTTGGTTTTGCTGAATTTTGCTGCCCGTTGCATTAGCGACATTTAGAATTTTGCCCCGCAAGGGGAGAATAGCCTGATTGCTACGGTTGCGTGCTTGTTTTGCAGACCCGCCAGCGCTATCGCCCTCGACAATGAAAAGCTCTGCTCCTTTCGCATTATTTTGCGAGCAGTCGGAGAGTTTTCCTGGCAAACGAAGTTTTCGCGTCGCCGACTTGCGACTTACGTCACGTTCTTGCCGGCGTTTCATTCGTTCTTCGGCTCTATCAATGACCCACTCGAGCAGTTTAGAGGCATCTTGTGGAGCATTTGATAGCCAGTGTTCAAAATGGTCACGAACCGTTTGTTCGACAATTCGGGTCGCTTCGGGTGAAGCGAGCTTATCTTTCGTTTGCCCTTGAAATTCAGGTTCACGAATAAACACGGAAACCAGCGACAAAGCAGTTCCCATAACATCATCGGCAGTGATGATGGCCGCTTTTTTTACATTAGCGAGGTCACCATATGCTTTGAGACCTTTGGTAAGTGCGTTGCGAATGCCTTGCTCGTGCGTGCCACCTTCTGCCGTTGGGACCGTGTTGCAATAGGAGGTCGAAACGCCATCAACGCCGCC